>Ga0265334_10000072_pt1 | contig 73312 bp, 66 predicted proteins | sample 42023metaG_FD_192442 | JGI IMG/M metagenome (GOLD analysis project Ga0265334, IMG submission 192442) | Rhizosphere microbial communities from Carex aquatilis grown in University of Washington, Seatle, WA, United States - 4-20-23 metaG | ecosystem: Host-associated > Plants > Roots > Rhizosphere...
CAGGTGGCAGGCAACGCCTCCGTCGACAACCAGCTCGAAGTCAAATAAACCACCCTCAACAAGGAGCATCCCAATGGCTACAGCCATCTATTGCATCGCCAAGTCACCCACCCAGGCCGAACGTATCGTCGAATTACTGCGCGCACCTGGCGGCGTCCACGAAAAAAGCATCTCCGTGCTGATGCCGGATCGCGGCGGCACCCGTGACTTTGCACATGAACACAACACCAAGGCGCCGGAGGGTGCTGTAACTGGCGCTGGCGCTGGTGGTGTCACCGGCGGCGTGCTCGGCCTGCTTGCCGGCATCGGCGCGCTTGCAATCCCCGGCGTTGGTCCGCTGATCGCGGCGGGGCCGATCATGGCTGCGCTCAGCGGCGTTGCGGTCGGCGCAGCCGTCGGCGGCATTGCTGGTGGGCTCATCGGGATGGGCATTCCGGAATTCGAAGCCAAGCGCTACGCGGATAAGGTCAAGGGCGGCAACATCCTGATGTCCGTCCATTCCGAGAATGGCGATGATACAGACCGTATCAAGGACATCATGAAAAACGCCGGGGCGGAGGACATCTCGACGACGAGCGAAAAGGCCACTGCTGTGGTCTAGTCCGTTTCACTTTATTAGTGAAGGGCACTCTGTAACTCTGAACTTCCGCGCATCGCCTGAAGAGCATCCGGTGCAGGCGATGCGGGAAGTTCCTCGTCCAACTCTGATCGTCGGCGCACTGGCCAGTCACGTTATGGATGCGTCGAAGATGACAACCGAAGCGGTGGGCTGCTCGGCTTCGGTTATATTGCTCGCGACGATGATGCGGCAGGTGTGGACACAGTGGAACGACCATAAAGCCGGAGGCGTCTCGCGATGGCTCTTCGTCGGTCAGATAGGAGCGTCAATCGGTTTCACGATATACAGCGTGCTGGTGGGCAATTTGGCTTTCGTGATCACCAACGCGCTCATGTTGCTGAATGCTTTCGCCGGTCTCTACATCGATCGGCGCAACCGGCGCGAAGCAGAGCAATAGTGGAGTCTGGTCAAATCTGTAGACTGGCACATTCTGTGAATCCACACATTCTCATTATTTCGATGTGCTTAGGGTTGATGCGCAGACCCTGATCGGTGGTCAGGTATTGATCGGCATTGTCTTCATTGAAAGTCACCAGATCAGAAATCTTTGCATCCATGTTCGCTTATTTCTTCTTACTCATCGAGACTCCGCCTTGATCAGGTAATGCCGCCAGATTGGCGTCGATGCGGGAATAGTGCTGTACGGCATCGCACATAGTTAGTAGTAGGTTCGGCCTGGCGCTGGTTGGCATCGCAAGAGGCTCAGCCCCGGCGCGCAGCCTGTTCGATATTGCACATTGAGGAGAGCTTGACTGCTGCGGGTTGACGCGAAATCCTTCGTAACCTTTCTGTCGTTTGTTTATTGCTCCGGCCATGAGAAGTTGGAACGATATAAAGCAACGGCTCCTACGCATTGTGTTCAAACAATCAACGGCCGGATCAATAAGCGCCCTTTAATAGGGTGATGGCACAACCTGAATTTTCGCCATCATGCCACCATCCTCATGCTCGAGGATGTGGCAGTGGAAAACGAACTGGCCGAGCTGTGAGAATGGAATGTCGGCGACGATCGGTGTCGAAGTGCATTGCTGGTCATGCCATTGGGCGATCGTGCAATAGCCATTCTGGTTGTCGGCAACATCGGGCGTATTCGGCGTTGCAGCCGGCAACGGAACATTGTCCTCCATAACGCTGGCCCCGCCATTCATTGGATTGAGATTGATGCCAAACGGCGCATTCGGCGCGGTCTGAAACAAGCGGAACTTGGTCTGGTGCATATGGAAATTGTGGGTCTCGGTCCCCAGATTGACGAGCTCCCAGATCTCATGCGCGGGAATCTGGCCCCTTCCGAGCGGCAGGCAGATCGTGTTGTTCGACGGATCAAACGAACTGACCGGAACCTGCGAGCCAGCCACCACCGCGCCGTTCTGGTCGATCTCCTCATAGCCCAGGCCAAACGAGTCCGGGTTGTTACTGGGATCGGGCAGACCGAAGAATATCCGTCGGCGATGTCCGGCGGGCAATGCATGGCAGCCCGTGGGCAATGCCGCCGCCTTCGCGGCCGGCACCGGTGCGGAGAAGATGCCGGTCGGCAAATTGGCGAGGAGCGCGTCCCCGCGAATGTCGAGGGCGAATGCGGCGAGATTGCGTGGGCCGGTTTGTGCGAAGGCCACCTGAGCGAGATCAATTGCCGGCCACGAATCTCCGGCCGCACCCGTGGTCAACCCGATTGTCTTCAAGGTCGCGCTGGCGCCGCTCGGCGACGGGACGATATTGCCGGCCGGGTCGCGATAGGTGACCCACACTTCGGCACGCGAGCTCGGCATCATGACGAATTCGGTTACGCAGACCGGCGCCGAGCTGAGGCCGACGCCCGGGCTCGGTGGACAAGCCGCGATTCTGAAGCGCGCGCCGCCGAGTTGGGCAATGGTGCCGAGCGCTGTTCCTGGAAGGACATTAATGCTTATCCCATCGACTGAAACGAGCTGCATGATCATCGGCAAATGGCTTTGATCATCGATCAGCTTTAGGTCATAGGAGACACTGCCCGAGGCATTGGTCAGCCGCCAGACTTCGCCGTCCGGCTCGGTCATACGCAAGGTTGGGAATTGCTGGCCGCTCACTGTAAAGAACCATTGTCCGCCCGTATAATTGTTGCCGCCTTCGGCGGCGTCATTCGCGCCCGGGCACGATCCGTGACGGACCTCCGATGACGCAGCGGGAAATTGATTGCAGAAGGCCGCATCTTGCTGATTCAGCACCTCGCCATTGGCGACATTCGCCGGACCATTGTCGAACTCGATATTGCCAGCTGCCAGTACCTGCAGGTCTTTGAGAATGAGATGGCGGACGTTAGCTTCGGGAAACGCTGCGTGGCTCACGTCGCCCTGGGCGTAGTCACCCACCTGGCCCACCGAAATGATGCCGGAAAGGCCACTTGACACCTGATTGAGCGCAAGTCCGTGCACATGTGGGTGGAACCAGAAGGCGCCCGACGGATGATTAGACGGAACGTCAATTCGATAATTGGCGTAGTCCTTGACGATCGAGCCATGCTGATGCGTCGTCTGCGGTATAGGCGTGCCGTTCGCGGAATTATAGATCTCGACAAAAATATAATCGCCGAAGGTCGGATTGGCGAGCGTCGGAGCTCGCGCCGGAACCACCATGCCATGGGTATGCAGATTGGTGAGATTGAGCGGCAGATTCGCGGCGCCTGGATCGACCGAATGGGTGACCTTGACGGGATCGAGCTTCGGCAACTGATTTACGAGGCGCAGCTTCACGGCGTCCCCCTTCTGCAGAGCTAGGCGCACGCCGCCGTAACTCGCGACTACACTGGCCTCCGCCGGGCACTGGGTACTGGGCGGCACTGGCGCGCGGCAGAATTCATAAACCCAGCCGATCGGATGAATAACCGCCTGCCCATCTGGCGGTTGAAATGAAATGGTCGGCACCGGCATGGATTTCGCGACCATGAGAAGATCCAACACACCATTCTGGCTGGAAAACACCGGTGGCTCGACGAAATCCGCCGCCCTCACCGCGTGTACTCCGCACAGCAGCGCCGCGGCACCGCAGGCCAAACGTGCCGACCATTTATGCGACGACTTTGCTATTAGATATCCGGGCTTGGCCAATCCGATTTTGAATGACGGGGAATTCAATTCGAGCGTATTCATTTCGATCTCATTCAAGTTAGCTTGAAATATTGGACATGCATTGCTCGGTCGGGCGCTTCCCGCCAAGAATCTGGCCGCATCGGACCGCGATGCAATATCAGCAGGGCGACTTGTTATCCTCTCCGTATAGCCCGGAGGGTGACGTGTTTGAATCGAACGAGCAGCATTCTGCGATTGGGCAAACCAATCAGTGCATCGTGATCGGCGCTGTGACGTGCTCGGTCCGACAATTGGCAATTGTCGCTTCAGCTTGCGCCGCAAACCGACATTCATTTCTGTGAGGGAGACGAATTGCTTTGCGGCTGATATTTGCCTGCATTTGGCTCGCGTCAAGCGCAGATACAAAGCTGTCATTTCGACAAACGCCTATCGCCCCAAGTCGTATGCGGAACTTCTGTGGCTTTTCGGTCAGTATTGGGCTGAACGCCCCTGAATTGTAGGGACCTGAGCGTCCCAATGACCGCATCGTCCTGAGCCTCTCTAATCGCTTGTTGCTTTGTCTGACTCACGGACTCCATCCTTAGACACACAGCAACATACGCCTTCAAAATGTCGTCACACACTGACCAAAACTATAGAGGCAAAGCATGCAGTGTTCTGTTCGATATCGCACGGTATGCAATTGCACTGGCAGGCGACTACTCAGCCCAGCACAAGCTTCGGCCGTTCGACTGAACGCTCTTCATCCGCGTGACTACAGCTTAGTCGCAACAGTTCCCCGTCGGTTCTCGTCGCTGCAATTCAGTGCAACCACAACATGCTCATCTCTCATCCGATTCCAAGGATGAGTGCATCTAAATCGCAGGCGCTTCGCATGAAGAAAAGCGCTGAGAGGCGCGTGACGCGTCAGCGCTTACACAATCCGCTTTTGAGTTCCCAGCCCAGCTTGGTGCGCGCGACCGCGATAACATCGAAATATAGCCGCTGGTTCGGATCCTCTTTCAGTAGAAACGTGATTTGGCAGAGAAAGCGTCCATCGACGCCGCCATTACAGCTGGCCTCAAGTACCCGAAGGCCTTTATCATGCAGCGAGCTGCCGCTGGAGATTTCCCGCTCATAGGCGGATTGAATAATGGATATCGTCGGCGTTCCGATTGCGCAGGACCATCCGAATAACGTACAGGCCCAAAGCATAAAATCGACGTGCCCTTAATCAGTCAACGACCTTCACCGCGATTCACGCGAGTGTCAAACTTCGCCAACAAATTCTGCTCGACGGTATCCAGGAGTCGGCGCGGGCGCCGCGCCAAGAACGAGTAATATGGTGTACTTGAAGTAGAGGGAAGTACGTTTGCCCATTCACGTCTTGGAAAGTCAATTCAGGTACATGGCCTTCCAGCTAAACTTTCATCCGGAGGCTGAGTCGAATCCGATAACCGATTGCGACCGTTACCTTGACTGCTAAAACGTTGACACTAGGGTTTCGGATCTGCAGCTAGTTCGGCCGATTTCGCGCCTACCTTTGCGGCAGCGATGTCGGCGTCAGCCTGTTTGGTGCAAGCCACTCGAACATCTCCAGTAACCGAATTGCACTTCTCGATGGCGACTTTGTATCCTGCATCGGCCTCGGCGAGCCTGACATTCTGATTTGCCTCAGCCGACTCGTGTGCCAACTGTTCGTTGGCCTTGTTAGCATCTTTCTGCGCGTCCATCGTGCTGTCAGTAGCGTCGCGGCGCGCCTCTGCGACATTCTTGGCACCCGCGACCTGCGCTTTCGCAACAGCCGCCTGAGTCTCTGCCGGCGATGCATGCTGTTCACAGGCAGCAACGGCCATGCTCAACGCACTGGCCGTGATCAGGGCGAGCGATATCCTTTTATTGTCGGTCATTTCGGGACTTCGTACTTATGGTTGGAGGATCGTTATCATCAACGATCGACTCCTAAATGTCGGTGCGTTAGCACACGCTGCCAACAATCGGACAAACGGCACCGCACCTCTGCTTGGGAAAAGTGATCCTGGCTCCAGGTCTCGTTGCCGAAGTCCGGATGAAAGGTCGGCGCGCATCATTGTCCTCGTCACGCGCCTACGCACCGCTAGGACGAAAGGTTTCAACGTTGTGCTATGTTCTTCTGGAAACATACAGCCAATCCGGTATCGGTTTGCGGCTTTGCTTTTGAGGCGATGCCTCCAGACGATTTCCTCTGAAGATCGCTTTGTTGAAGCAGCGGGGGATTGCTCGTGTCCATCCACGGCGGCGCACTGGCAGGTCCTCGATATTGTCCTGTGTACTGGGATCGATGTAGAGCCTGTTAATGTAGCTGACCGCCTGATCATTCCGCATAGTCATCGGATTGGATTCCGCACGCTCGCCGGGTCTGTACTCATGTGCGTACGACAACCTCACGTCATCATAAAGAAGGGACGCGTAGGAAAAACGTCTAAGCATTGTGCGCCCAATATTTGGACAAATAGACAAAATATCGGACTCATTCCGATCTACCTCTGAACCCGTTACGACGAGACTTTTATCTGTAATGCGGCAAGCTTGTTGAAGCAGGATCGCTTGCGAAATTAGTCCTTCGGCTTCCTTCGGCTGAGTGTTCTTCAACTTTATCGACTCATCGTGCAAGTGCTGCACCAATATTGGTGTACTGATCATGCCGAAAATGGCGGCGTGTGGGGTGATTCGAACCAGCATCTCGATAAAACGGAATCGATCTATTCTTTTGCCGCTCCAGATATCAGCCGCTAAGGCACTCAAAATTGCGCAGACAATAATGACAGCTTCAGCATAGCTTCCGCCCACTTCTCCTTTTGATAACCGCACAGCAATTCGGCATTTTTCGGCAGCCCAGTGTTTTCGCCATGCCTGAGGATGCATAAATTACCCTTCAAAAAGTTGGTTTAATCTACGGACCACACGCAACGTACCTGCATATTGGCTGCTCGTCCCTTAAATATCTGTACCACTGCGGCAACCGCCTGAATGCCTGCGAGAGCGATACTGACTATCGTTAGCCAATACACACGCTTTGCAAGATTATCCGAATATTTTGACATTTCTCTTTGAGCTTCAACCTGCTCGCGAACAAGCTGCAAATCGAGGGTTGTCCGAAAAAGTTGCCTAAATCTGTCCCTTATGTTTTCCCCCCATTGCCTCGATATCCGTAGCCAAAAGGTGCACGATTTCATCACTAGCTAGATTAATATTCGTTAGAGCTGTTTTGAAATTTTCGAGTGCTCCAAGCGCGTCTGATATATTTGAATAGTGCCGAATCAATTCGCGAGCTTGCTGTAGACGTGCCTCGTCCATAGTGTCGTTCCCCTCCAATATTGAAAATGCGTTGTATCAGAGCCACTTCGCCACACCTCCATGATGTGAGCAGGGGCCTCGGTGATGCTGACTGAAACTATACGTGCCATCACGGCATTGCGCCGAGGCACCGGCAGGCGGCGCATCTGCGCGAATCGGTGACCGCACCAAATTGCCGTCGGAATTCACATAGCCGTGACCGTCGTCTGGAATTGTTGCCGTTTGGCTTGGCTTCGTTGGTGCGGGCGGCTGAGTGGCATCTGCCCAAGAGCAAAACGGGCTGACAATGCTGAGCACCAGGAACGCCGCGGTAATTGTTCTGCGCATCCCCTTCTCCCTGAGCGTCTGTGTCCCCTATAGCTTCAAGATGGAGGGGCGGGCAAAGAGTGGGCAAAAGAGTGAAGGCGCGGATTCGCAAAATGTGGGACATTTTTCTGGGGGCGTCGTGCACTCCCGACTGCGCCGCCGACGCTTTGCACCGAGACAGCAAAGACCAAAAGCCATAGGACATGCCCGCCCGTGTGCTCCAGTGTCTCAGCCAGCGTCCGCAAATGAATTGATCAGACCGGCGCAATTTTTCTCAACGATTGCGGCATAGCGTTTGAAGAATTTGGCTCTGCGCGTTATGGGATACACGTCGGATTTGATGGCGGGGCAAGCGGCCTCGACCTCCGACAGCAGATCGGCAAGTGCGCCCTTCGCCCGATCCGCCATGTCGGTGCCAAACCGCCGCAACGCCGGCAGACCGAAGCCCGTATCGGCGGCGAACTTGGCCCAAACTTCGGGCCGTAACTTGCCTGGGTGGCTCTCTGCACCGATGGTCATAGCCATCGTTGCGGAGAGTGTTCCATACATCTGAGTGCAGAGCAGATCGTATGCGGGTGCCAAGCGGGGACCGCCATCATGCCGATGCAGCAATGCGAAATTTTTGGCGTGCGCATCGTTGTTGCCCAGGCAGAGATTGAAAAAAAGTCGATCGATCAGTTCGATTCTCTGCGTGGCCGGGGCCACTACTTTGGTGTCCAGAATTTCAAAACAAGTGCGCCAGCCCGGACCACCATGCTCTTCATACTTGGACGCGGACGGCACACGCGTGATCTGCGCGAAGTCCTCCTGTTGTAACCGTTTCCATGCTCCGTCAACCAAGATGCGATCGTAACGTCTCACGGCGTATGCGCCGGCATACCAGAACGCTTCTACGGCATTGAGGCCGCACTTCCTGGCCAGGTGCGCGCTCAGCAGTTCGTTGAGTGCGCTGAATTCGACCGCGTTTAGGCTATCCCGGATATCAGGTTTGAGAATGACGGTGCTGGGCGCGCCACCCTCGCACAGGTAGGGAATAGCTCCGTCCAAACGGAACAGCATCTTGTCCTGCGCGCCTGCCAGGGACAGGCGCAAGCCAGGGCTCGCCTCCAGGCTGGGCCTTGAAGCCGGGTTCAGCGCCCACTTGCGAAGTTCCGCCTCGGTGGTTTCTTTGTATGAACCCTGCGCAGGAGTCCAGTCAGCGTCAGGATGCAGGGCCACCGCACCGGCACATTCAGTGCCGATGGCGACCAAGAGCTGAAAATCGTTCTTTTCGTCGATACGGAGTTGGCGACAGATCGACTGCCGCCAGCTCCCTTCGGGCAACAAGTTGTCGAAGAAGGCGCGGCAGTCGGAATTGTCGTAAGGCTCGGCGCGGACGGGCAGGTTGACTGAAAGCGGTGTCTGGACACCGGGCTCGTAGGTGAACTGCATGTCGCCCGAGCGATCATCCAGTGAACCGATGCGGCGATCCGATAGGAATACCCAGAGTCGGGAGACCATTAGTCAATTTCCTCGATGGAAACTCGCAGGCCGACGGAACGTGCAATCTTGAGCGCGGCGCCAATGGATGCACCGGGCTTGCCTCGCTCCAGCTCGGACAGAAAGCGAACGCTGACGCCATTCGCCGCTGCGCATAGGAGGAGCGTGAGTTTGTGCTTCTTCCGGGCGCTTCGAATAGCGCGCCCGAGATCGGCTGGCATGTCGATAGCGGCTCGATTGCCCATATTTAAATTATCCCAAATGGGAAAACTATAGGCTTTTTGAGCGCCAAAATCAATAAATTATCCCGAAAGGGATATTTTGTGACAGTCCCCTAACTGGGCGCTTTTATTTTCCCATTTAGGATAAATAGAAGTGGTTTAGAGATACACAAATGGCCTAGGATTGTGGTTGCCACTCCGATGCCAATGAGTATCGCTATTGCGGTGGTGTGGCTTTGGGGAAAACCAGCCGGGCTTGCCCTGCAGGCCGGTTCGTTCCAGCTAGCTCTGTGTTGCGGCATCCGCGAAATTATTTACTCGACTCGAAACCTCCTACACTACCGGCGACTGATGAGCGTTTTGCGTCAGGCCGATTTGGGGATCCGTGGGCTCGGTTGCGCCTGCATCAATGCTGGGCCAAACAGACGCAGAAAGCCGCCTAACGCATTCAATCATAACTAGGCGGGAGTTACGCCATGCAACAAAAGCGAAACCGCGCGGCCGATGCCTGCATTCTTTGTCTTGCCCCTATTACCAGCGTAGCCCTGCTGATCGCTTCGACTTCGGCGGCGGCGGCTGTCGGTTCGCCGCTCACACCTGTTATTGAGATATCGCCGGATCCTACCTCGCCACCCTCATCTCCTGAAAATTGGATCGCACGGGATGTGCTCGGCAATTTTGCAGTCGCCTGGAGCGTCGGCCGTACAGTCGCAGACACCACTGGCTACATCCGTTGGTTTGCGACTGATGGGACGCCATTGACGGCAGCCGTGCCGCTTCCGAATCTGCCGCTGGGACTGGGGATGGACGATGCTGGCGATGCTGTTGTGGTCTACAACTGCGGCTCGTCTCCGCGCATTTTCTGCGCCCAGACGTACAACTCTTCTGGGATCCCGATCAGCGCCGAAATCCAATACGCCTTCGGCGCGCCTCCTTCTGCCTCAGTCCAAATCAATTTGCAAGGGACCTCTGTCGGGATGAGCGGCTCGGGAGATTTTACCGTCGCGTGGGCTGAAAGCGATTACTACCAGTATTACGCTTATTACGCTCGCCAGATTGCATTCACGCGCACTTATCATCTCGACGGAACCGCTGTCTCCCCCGCCAACACCACCGTGTTCAACGGCGTCACGTACGGGATATACAACGGCTACGGACACGCGGTCATGGGCGGTCTTGCGGTGGCCCGCGATGGTGCTTATGCCTTGGTGGCGAGTGTGCTCGGGTACGGAAGGAACAATCAAGCCAAGTTCTACAGCAAGTCCGGCGCTCCAACATCACTGACCATCACCATTCCAGGGGGACCCAATAGCTCGAGCAGTCCATTGTTGGGCGTTAGCGAAGCGATTGCGCCTAACGGAGACGTCCTGCTCGCCTTCCGGAGCTACACCTTCCCCGAGAGCATCTCCGTGTACCGCTATTCAAAGTATGGTGTTCGGAAAGGCCAGCCTCTCACAGCTATTCAGGGCCCCGAATTAGCCATGGGGCCAGAGGCTCTCAGCACAACATCGGATAACGGCTTTATGCTGACGTATGGTCTTGTTGCTTCTCCCAATCAAACAGGAAGTCCCTTCGACGTATCGATCGCGACTCAGGTTTATAACGCAGAGAATGAGTTGCAAACGACGTTCAATGTCGCCACGTACACGGAGCCGGGAAACAATGGAATTGCTCCGATCAACACGGTGACCGACGCAAATAACAATCTCACCGTGGTATGGGGAACGGTCAAGGCGCGGGTTTTTCAGGGCCCATAAGTTGCGGGCAATGCCGCCGGGATGATGGTTTCCACGACAAGCGGAAGCGCCTTTGCAAGTGCCTGGGGATCACTGAGACGAGCTGGCTCCGCAATGGGCACGATGGAAGGCGTCATCGATTTCGATCGAAGGGCGTTGATCGTGTGAAGTCCCAATTCACAAGTTCGGAGCTCACGATGAAAACAACGCAGCATCTCGTCCTTGCCGGAATCATGGTGATCTCGACCGGCGCACTTGCCGCCAATGCTCAGATCCAGGCAGGCAAGCAAGGCGTCGACCAAGCCTGCACAGCAGAGGCAGCCACCGCGAATTGCGGCCAGGATCAAGTCGGTACTGGCCTGCTCAAATGCATTCACGCCTACAAAAAGGCGAACCCGAGCTTCAAACCTTCGCCGAATTGTGCAGCGGCATTGAAGCAGCTTCATGCGGAACACAAAGAATTAAAGGAGCAGCCGAAGCCGTAGAGCGCGAATGCGTCAGGTGTATTGCTCGAACAGTACGTACCTCCATTTCCGGGGCGGGCACGCCCAAATCCATTGCGACCATCGATCTGCGAAGGACACACCGATGCGGACGAAGGCCCTTTTAATTGGTGTGTTGACGGTCGCCTTGAGTGGCTGCGTAACGCTTTATTCGACCGACCGCCATTGGAAGCTTCCCGGTGTTTGGGGCAACTACGTGCTGTCCGCGAAAATGACGATGGACCTGTTCACGTGGGAGGCGGCTGTGTCGGTCAATGGCCGTGAGGTGCTGACTGGGCAATCTTACTTCTGGTCGCACGTGATCACGATGAACAGTACCATCGCCCAATTGCCCGTTGTTGCCGTCTGCGACAAGGATGCAAAGCAGTGCGACGTAAGCATTGCAGGTGTGCATGCCGCGCTCTTGAACTTATAGCGCGGTCAGCCTGGAGATTAACGCGCGGCGAGCCGTAACGAGCAGCGCGGACATCGCGCCGTTCCCGCAAGATACAGGACCAGCATGCGGGCGTGACCGTCGTCGTTTGCCCTTGTGATACAGCAGTCATATTTCGCAGTCATGTTTCCGAACCACATCTGAACCGAAGTTTCAGTCCCGGACGAAACACCACTACGCGGCGCGCCGAAATTGGAATCTCCTGCCTGGTTTTCGGATTCCGCCCTGGTCGCTGCTTTTTTATGCGTAGCTCGAAATTGCCGAAGCCCGACAATTTCACCTCGTGGCCGGCTTGCAGCTGGCTGCGGATCTCCTCGAAAAACGAGTCGACAAATTCCTTCGCCTCGCGCTTGTTGAGCCCGATCTCTTCAAATAATGCTTCGGCCAGTTCAGCCTTGGTGACTGTCACCCCGGTTCCCCATCATGGCGTTGCCCATGTATTGCAACGGATGCAGTGTGATACTCGCGGTAGGCGAGTCGAATACTTGGACACTGTCCGATTAATTTGTCGATACCCTTGCCGTGGTCGGCGCTGAATTCCTCGCTGCTTTTCGCAGGGCGCTCACTTAGCCAACCCGAAGAAACGAGCGGCTTTTTCCGCAATCGAAATGCCTTCGGTCTGCATGATCCTGCCGTTAAGATTCTCAACCTTGTGATCGGCTCCCTGCACGATCTGCAGGCGGTAATCCGCGCCGGAATTGGCATAAACCTGCTGCGTATACGCTTCCGAGTTATAGCTCGCCTTCGACATGCCTTGGGTGCCTTGTCCGCCCGCGATGGGGACGTTCTCATCCTCTGCTCCATGGATGGCGAGTATGTGTTTCCCACGGGGAGAGGGACAATTGCTGGTCTTGGTGTTAAGCGGGCCGGAGATGACTACAGCCGCGGCATAAAGGTTGGTTTCGCACATGAGGCGCTGAGTCATCATGGCACCGTTGGAATGCCCCATGCCGTAAATATGCTTAGGATCGACACCGTATTTGCTGACCAGGAAATTGATGGCACCGCTGATATAGCCGACATCATCCACGTTGTTTGCAGCCGGTTGCCCGCAACAGCCGCCGCCCGCGTTCCAGGCTAGTCTGTCCGCACCGAACCTTCGCGTTGCCACAGTGCCGTTCAGATAGGCGACGATAAAGCCGTTTTTCGCGGCGACCGTATCCATGCTCAAGGCCTTTTCCGCTCCATCGCCTTCGATATGCTCGGCGCTGCCGAGCCCGCCATGCAGAACGATAACGAGCGGCCGCACGCCTTTCGCGGGCAATTGAGATGGAGCGAATACCAGTATGTTGCGACCGTCGTAACTCTCGGTGGTGACGCCTGGCGCCGTGACGGTGTTGTCAGATGTGCTGGCATCACCATGCCCGCGCCCGGAAAAAAGGCCGAGCGGGCCAGAAAACAAAGACGCGCTGAACAGCAACCCTATGATCGCTGCGATGATCGGAAATGTATATTTTGTTCGTGATGCCTTCATGTCTATCTTGCACAACCTTTGAGTCGTGATGCCGGCGTCAGGAAATTCAGGTCAGTTTTCCGCACTAAGGTACGCTGTTGCACGCGCTCCAGGCGCCCACGGTGCAAAACGCGCGGAAGTCAGATCCGTTGACCGCGTTGGCAATCATCAGATGATCACTTGATATTATCGGGGTCCTCGATTCACGCGGCATGTCAACTCTACTTGAGGCGGGAGGAGATGCGATGCAAATAATTATCCGTCAAGTGTTGCGTTCGGGAAGCATGCTTATCGCCGCGCTACTTGTGGCATGCAATTCAGGCTCTTTGACTTTTGTACCAGGGACATCGAGCAGCAGTGGTGGTGGCAGTAGCAGCGGAGGAAGTAGTGGCGGATCGAGCGGAAGTAGCAGTAGCGGCGGAAGCAGTGGTGGACAAGGCGCGGTCGCGCATCTTGCGCTGACCAGCAGCGCAACCAGTTTGCCTTCCAACGCAACGACTCAGGCAACCGGAATCACGATCATTGCAACCACCACCGACGCAAACAACAATCCTGTATCGGGCGTAGTGGTCCTCTTCAATGCGGACTCGGGAACCTTGATTCCGAACGGGAACATCACTGGGGCCAACGGGCAGCAGCAGTCGGTGCTGACGACGGGCGGCAATCCAACGCTTCGCACGATTCACGTATCTGCGACTGCCGGATCGATTACCAGCACACCCCAAAGCATCGCCATCACCGTCGTGGTACCGAGCGGGGTTCAAATGGGGATTATGCAAGGTCACCGCAATCCCACCCGCAGTGACAATCTCCCAGGGCGGTTCAATACGCCGGGCAATATTCTCATCGCCGATCAATTCAACAATCGCGTCATCGAACTCGACAAGAACAACAATATCGTCTGGACTTTCGGTGATCTTTCCAGCACTGCCGGGCCCACGTCTGTCGTGGCGCCCAACGACGCTGAGCGCGTCGGCTCGTTCACGCTGATTACCGGCACCGGCGCTCCAGTAGGTGCAGAGCCCATGTGTCCAGACGGATGTCAGGACAATCGCGTCATCCTCGTGAACGAGAAGAGCGAGATCGTCTGGCAGTACGGAAGAGCTGGAGTAGCCGGAGCGGGATTCAACCAGCTCAACGCGCCTGTGTTTTCCACAACTCTTCCCAACGGGCATGTGCTAATCGCGGATCAGGGCAATCAGCGCGTCATCGAAGTGAACGCGAGCCATGGCATCGTCTGGCAGTACGGCACTACCGGAGCCAGCGGCGTCGGCGCAAATCAGCTCAACAATCCCAATAGCGCTGAGCCGCTGGAGAACGGCGATATTCTGATTGCAGACGAAGCCAACAATCGCGTCATCGAAGTGGATTGCGCCAAAAATATCGTGTGGCAATACGGCAGTCCCGACGACACGACAACCTTGAACGGGGCGGCATTCGCTAGCCGTCTGGCCAACGGCAATACCCTTATCACGGATTCGAACAACAACCGCGTGGTCGAGGTCAATACGCTGAAGAAAGTCGTGTTCACCTACACGACCAATACACGCTCAGGCAGCGTAAGCAATCCCAATCCCACGCGTGCTGTTCGACTGCGCAGCGGCAATACCTTGATCAGCGATCAATTCAACGATCAAATTATCGAGATCGATCCGAGCGGCACGATTCAACTTGGTCTGGGCCAAATCGGCATTGCCGGCATTGGTTCGGGCCTGCTGAATGCACCCTATGACGCGAAAGTGATCGGTGATTACACAGGGCTGACGCGTCCATGATCGAGCCTCCTGCACGGCGCTTCCGTTCGAAAGCCAGCGTCGACGCTCTGCTCTGAGCGCGGTTGCAAAATCGTCCAAGATCGTCGTTGGGTGTGCCACCGTACCGACATGGTCGGCGCTTGCGCCCATTCTCTATGTTCTGCAGCAGTCGCACGTCATCGACCAGCAGACGAAAAGTTAATAACAATAGAGAAATGCCATGAAACCAATAAAGCTTCTAGCTGCACTCATTCTGGTCAGCGGTGTTGCGCAGGCGACTAGCCAGCCCGATCCTTTCGCTTTCATGCCGACCCCACAAATGGCTGCCAACGAAACCCCATCCACGGCCGGAGCAGTGCGGGCGGATCGCATCAACCGCAACATCGACGCCCGGGTCAATAACCAAGTTGAGCGGCGCGATGCAGCGGCAAGCAGTCCCGGTTCAGGAGCAGCTGTAAATGCCCGGACAGATCGCATTAACCGCAACACGGATGCCCGCACCGGAAACCGCGTAGAGCGCCGCGAAACCGGCGCCAATGCGGTAGGCACGCCTGGTCTGGACACGGGAATCGAGCGCCGCAATGGGCGCCGTGACGATCGCAGGGTCGAAAGTCGCACCGGTACAGAAACCACAAACCCCTAGCAGCCCATCAGCGGCTGCAACGTCGGCGAGCGTGGCGCAACAAACTCGCCCGCCGCGTTTGAAGTCGCGGAGACTGGAAACGTGGCGGGGTCGAAATGCTGGGCACTCGCACATCGAAAGGGCGAGCAACAGCTAGTGCGCTCGAATCGTCGCTGGCTTCTGCGTGCGCCTGCTCGCGCGCGGGTATTGGATGCGCAGTGATCTGCGCAGTTTTCGCACCAGCACGTTCATCTACACACCACTGTGCAGAATTGTCTGAGCTTCGAAAAGCAGCTTCTCACCAAGCTTGGTCTTGGCATTCTTGACTTTCCACTCGGTGAGCAGCTTTGACACCCTGCGCACTCTCCTGTTTCGTCGACTGCTCTCCGTGGAAACCGGCTAGAATCGCGGTCCGCTGTGACTACCCTTTGCAGGGTCCCGACGACCCCTAGCAGGATTCAGGGGAACATCTGGGGGAACAGCATTCGTATTCCAAGCACAGCATCTCCAAACGCAATGGATAGAAGCCTAGCGGCGATCCTATAGCCTTTTCGCTTGCCTGGCACGTTGAGTTTTCCTCGTTGGGCTTCTTCGCTTGGGTTTCGATCCGTCATACCTTCCACGACTCAGGATTTTTTGATGAAACAGAACAAGAAGATGTTTGGCCATTTCGCAATTGGATTGACCGCTATATCACTCGCCCCCTTAGCCGCACATGCCGGCGATGGCTGGTACGCAGGCGCAGAGGGCGGCATCAACTGGCTCAATTCCGAGGATTTCAATTACCAAGGGCAGCCTGTTTTCAATGCTCACTACTCCGACAGCTATCTGATGGGATTGACGGCGGGCTATGCGATGCCGAACGGCCTGCGTCCGGAACTGGCGCTGGATTACCGCCGCAACAGCTTCGACTCTGCGTCACTTCCGATCGGATCTGCCACCAACCTCAGTGGTCGCGAAGAGGCATACGCGTTGATGACAAATCTCTGGTACGACCTCAAGTCGTCCAGCGGTCTTCTGAAAACGGTACGTCCCTATCTCGGTGGCGGCGTAGGCGCTGCCCGCCTGGGCGTCCGGGGCTTAAATTTTAATTACTCCCTGCCTTGCTGCTATCTTCCGAGGACCCCGGAAGACATCAACAATTACCAAACGGCATTCGCCTACCAGCTTGGTGCGGGCGTGGGCTTCGAACTCGCGCCGAACCTGACAGCATCGGCGGACTATCGCTTCATCCAGACCAATCGCTCGAATTTCGAAACACTCGGCACGGCCGACGATGCCCGTTATCGCGCACACACGGCCATGCTTGGTCTGCGCTATTCGTTCGGCGCTCCCGCGGAGGCGCCTGCCCCGCAGCCAGTACAGGCCGCCGTGCAACCGGAAGCGGCTCCGGCTCCGCCACCTCCCGCGGCACCAGCGTCAATCGATAGCGACGGCGATGGCGATGGCGTGACGGATGATCTCGACAAGTGTCCCAACACACCGAAGGGCTTCAAGGTCGATGCCAACGGCTGTATCGTCGAGCAGACGTTGATTCTGCAGTCGGTCAACTTCGTGACCAATTCAGACCAGCTCACGGATGTTGCGAAAGTCCGACTCGATGAGATCATTCCGGGCTTGCTCGGCCAACCGGATCTGAAGGTCGAGATTGGCGGACACACCGACTCGCGCGGAGCGAAGGCGTACAACCTCAAGCTGTCCGAACGCCGCGCGGCATCGGTTCGCAGCTACCTGATCGCCAAGGGCGTCAATGCGGCAAATCTGACCTCGCACGGATTCGGGGACCAACAGCCGATCGCCAGCAACAAGACTGCTGAAGGCCAAGCGCAGAACCGTCGCGTCGAGTTCAAAGTCCTCAGCACACCGGCCAATGTAAAGGTTGAAAATAAGACCGGCCCGAAGTAAGGACCGTAAAACCGGTTCTAATTCCCCTTTTGGGAACTGCGGAATCCTAGGTGTTCGCGGGCTGCCGGCCACGCAGCCCGCGACATTTATGAATCTCGATAGAATCCCCGAACGCAAGCTACGGCGAAAACGTTAATTGAAGTGAGCTTGGCGAGATTCGTAGCGAATTGAAACCTCATTCGGGAGTTGAACGAGCATGAAACGTTTTTACGCTAACGCCATAACCCAATCGCCTCCGCGCTGTGCATGCCGCCCGTCGTTGCGCTGCCGGCAAGAACTGCAGGGATTCACCCGGCTCGCCCAATAGCCCGGCACACAGCACTTATCCCAGGTCGAGGCTGGCATGCTTCATCTTTCGCCGGATGAGCTGACCGCCATCCATCTTTCGTTGCGCGTCTCCGTCGTTGCGGTTGCAGCGAGTCTGCCATTCGCGATCGCTACGGCATGGCTGCTGGCACGACGTCGCTTCGCCGGCATCACGCTGCTGGAGGGATTGGTACATCTGCCGCTGACGCTGCCGCCGGTCGTCACCGGCTACCTCTTGCTGCTGTTATTTGGACATTCCGGTCTGATCGGCGCATTTCTGGAAAAGCATTTCGGCATCGTCTTCGCGTTCCGCTGGACCGGCGCAGCGCTGGCTGCAGCGGTGATGGGATTTCCATTGTTTGTCCGCGCGATACGCCTGTCGCTCGAAGGCGTTGACGAACGCCTTGAGGAAGCCGCCGCCACGCTCGGCGCCGCACCGCCGTGGGTATTCGCGACCGTCACCCTGCCACTGATTGGACCCGGACTCGTCTCCGGCGCCGTCCTCGCGTTCGCGCGTTCGATGGGCGAATTCGGCGCGACCATCACGTTCGTCTCCAATATCCCGGGCGAAACGCAAACTCTGGCGACAGCAATCTACACGTTCACGCAGACACCGGGCGGCGACGCTTCCGCACTCCGGCTGGTCGCAGTTTCGATCGTGCTGTCGCTCGCGGCACTCTTGATTTCCGAGCGACTGGATCGCCGAGGCCGACGACGGATACGTGGCCGATGACGCTATCGGTCTCCGCCCATCATCGCTTCGGCAACTTCGAACTGGATGCCACATTCGACAGCCCCGGTGGCTTGACCGCGCTGTTCGGTGCGTCCGGCGCGGGCAAGACCTCGCTGGTGCGTGTGATCGCCGGCTTGGTGCGCCCCGAACGAGGCCGTGTCGCCGTCGGCGATACCGTGCTGGTCGACACTGCCGCAAAGAAGTTCATCGCTGCGCACCAGCGCGGCGTCGGTTACATATTCCAGGAACCGCGGCTGCTTCCGCATCTATCGGTGCGACACAACCTGCTCTACGGGCACTGGTTCGCGCGAAACCGTGGATCCGCTATCGATCTCGAGCGTGTCGTGCAATTGCTCGATATCGGCGCGCTGCTGCAACGACATCCAGGGACGCTGTCCGGCGGCGAAGCGCAACGTGTCGCCATTGGCCGCGCACTGTTGTCGAAACCGCGCCTGCTGCTGATGGATGAACCGCTCGCATCTATCGACGAATTGCGCAAAGCGGAAATACTGCCCTACGTCGAACGGCTGCGCGATGAATTGCGGATTCCGATCGTTTACGTCAGCCACGCACTCGATGAGATCGTGCGGCTTGCGACAACGCTGGTCGTCATCGATCGCGGTCGCGTCGCGGCGGCGGGCGCGATTACTGAAGTACTCAGCCGCATGGATCTGCCGATCCTGACACGCCGGCCCGATGCTGGCGTGGTGCTGGATGCGCAGATCGCCGCGCACGACGAACACTGGCAGCTGACGACACTCGACTCCGCCGCCGGCGCGATGCGCGTGCCGAAGGTCGGTCTACCGATGGGTACGCGCCTGCGCATCTGGGTTCGTGCGCGCGACGTTTCACTGGCCGCCGAATGTCCTGAGGGAACCAGCATCCTGAACATTCTCCCGGCCCGCGTCGTCGAACTCGCCGCCGGCGACGGCGCAACGATGGACGTACGTCTGGAGTGCAATGGCGCTCCCCTGCTCGCGCGGGTGACAAAACTATCGGCCGAGCGGCTTGATCTGCAGCCGGCACATAATGTCTATGCGCTCGTCAAAGGCGTTGCCTTTGAGCGGTTCTAGGCCGTTCCGTGGCAGACAGACGCCAATCAGATTGGCCATAATGTCGCCCTTCGCCGAAAAAAGCCGTTTGTACACTCGCGGCTGCCGGCGATTCCGGCGTCCAGCCATTGGGGGACAGATGCTTATCCGTGATCGTTGGAATGGTGCGTTGGCTATTGCTCTGATCCTGCTGCCTGCCGCGGCCGCGCTGGCAGATCCGCCGACACCTGGCAGTATCGGTGACACGCTGAAGAAGCCGCCCGAGCTGAGGCCACCGTCGGCAATGCCGTCCATCGCCGCGCCGGAACGGCCGGCGTCAAAAGCCGGCAGCGGCGGCCCAACCCTCGTGGTCAAGCGTTTCACGTTTTCGGGTAATACCGTTTACAGCGAGCAACAGCTTGCTGCGCAGATTGCGGATTTCACCGGTAAGCCGATCGCCATCGAGCAGCTGCACGACGCGGCGGATCGCCTGTCCGACTATTACGCCGCGCACGGCTATACGCTCGCCAGCGTCACGCTACCGCCGCAGAAAATCGTCGATGGCGTCGTCAATCTGGAAGTCGTCGAAGGCCGCATCGGCGCCATCCAGTTCGATGGCAACCACAGTTATTCGGCCGACCGGCTGAAGCGCTTCATGCGACAAACCAAGCCCGATCACCCCTATCTCGACGACAACCTGCGACAGGACCTACAAGCGCTCAACGATCTGCCGGGGCTGGCCACGCGCGCGGTGCTCAAGCCCGGCGCGCAATATGGCAGCAGCGACGTGATCGTGAAAACCGAGGAAAAGCGCGTCCAGCTCAATGGCCTGATCGACAATTACGGCCGCAAAGATGTCGGCGAATATCGTTATTCCGCACAGGCCGCGATCAATAATCCGCTGGGCTACGGCGACCGCTTGCAAGTGCTGGGGTTGCATTCCAACACCGGACGGCTCAATTACGGGGATCTCGCCTACGGATTTCCGATCGGCTACAGCGGCCTGCATTTCGACACGGATTTCGGGTATGCGCGTTTCGACGTGGCGCCGCCGTTCAGCTCCACCGGCAAGAACGAGAACGTCAACGCGGCCGTGTCCTATCCTTGGCTACGCGACGGCACCGACCGGCTCGAAAGCTCGGCTGGCTATCTTTATACGCATGCGAATGCCGATGCCAGCGGTGTCCCGATCGCAGCGACCAATATCTCGCTGCTTAACCTGGGCGTTTCCGAATCGCATGCCTGGTCGAACACAGCAGTGACACAGGTCACCGCGAGCCTGCACAGCAATTTCCGGACGGCGACGGACGCCGATCACAATCGCGAACGCTATCGCATCGAAATCGACGCGCAGCATCTGCAGCCGCTGTGGTGGAAGTTCCAAGGGTTGGTACAACTCGACGGTGCCTATTCGCCCGATACGCTCGCCGACACGGAGCAGTTCGGTATCGGCGGCCCGACTTCGATTCGCGGCTTCCCACCCACCGAAACGCGTGGCGATCGCGGTTACTTCGGCCAGCTCACGCTGCGCCGTCCGTTCGCAGTGCGCTCGCTGGTGCTGGTTCCGCGCATTTTCGGCGACACCGGCATGGTCGAGGCCGCCAATGCGGCGCCCGGCAGCAGCGCAGAGAACAGCCTGACCAGCCTCGGCGTCGGGTTTGATATGACATATCGAGCATTCGGCGCCAAAGTGGACTGGGCGCATCCGATGGACAGCAAGCCGGTCAGCGACGGCAAGGATTCCGGTCGCATCTACGCCGCGATTTCCGCGAGCTTCTGAGGACCCGATCATGAATCGAACGCTTCCCCAAAAACTTGCCATCCCCGCCGCGCTACGCCGCTGCTTCGTTGGCGCTGCCGCGCTGGCACCGGGCTTCGCGCTGGCCAACCCGACTGGTGGCCAAGTCGTCGCCGGTCAGGTCGCCATCAGCAACCCGGCCGCAAACGGCACGCTCGTTACGCAAAGCTCGCAATCGGCGATCGTCAACTGGCAGCAGTTCAATGTCGCCGGCAATGAGTACGTGCAGTTCGCGCAGCCCTCGTCGAGCGCGGTGATTCTGAATCGCGTGATCGGCGGCGCGCCGTCGGAAATTTTCGGCAGCATCCGCGCCAACGGACGCGTATTTCTGGTCAACACGCAGGGCGTGCTGTTCGCACCCGGGGCTCAGGTCGATGTCGGCGCGCTTGTGGCCTCGACGCTCGATATCAAGAATGAGGATTTCCTCGCCGGCCGCTATGTGTTCTCCGGCGGCACTGCCGGCGGAGGCGTCACCAACGAAGGTACGATCCACGCCGCCGATGGTGGTTTTGTCGTGCTGCAAGGCGACTACGCACACAACACCGGCATCGTCCAGGCGAAGCTGGGACAAGTGGTGCTGGCCGGCGGCTCCGCGACCACGTTGACACTGGGCAGCAACGGGCTGGTGAGTTTCGCAGTCGATGAGGCCGCAGTTTCCGCACAAGCGGGCGCCAGCAATACCGGCGACATCATCGCCGACGGCGGCAGGGTATTGATGACCGCGAAAGTCGCGCGCGGCCTTGTTTCCACCGCGGTCAACAACACGGGACGCATCAGCGCGCAGGGGATTGTCGACCACAACGGCGAGATCGAACTGACCGCTGATGGCGGCGATGTCGTTGACAGCGGCACGCTGGACGTAAGCAACACCACCGGCAGCGGCGGCAAGATCGAGATCACCGGCAACGGCAACATCGATTTGCAGTCCGGCGCACAGATTCTTGCCTCCGGCTCGACGCAGGGAGGCAGCGTGCGCGTAGTGGCGGATGGTGATCTGCAGGTGCGGTCAGGTTCGTCGATCACCGCGACGGGCAGCAGCATCGGCGGCAACGTGGAATTGTCGGGGCACGGCAGCATGAAGTTGCGGGGCGCCGTCAATCTCGGCCGCGGCGGCACGCTAACGCTCGACCCGACCAATCTGATCATCGCCGATGGCACCGGCAGTGGTTCGTCGGCAACCGTCTACGAACAAACCATTGAAGGTCAGCTGCAGAATGGTACGAACGTCAATCTGGTCGCCACTAACTCCATCACTCTGAACGCGCTGACCGACGGCGCACTCGATGGGCGTGATCTGCAGATTCCCGGGGGCGGCGGCAATCTGCTCATGGGCATTGGAACGGTGAACCTTGCTTCCGGCATATTCACCGAAGGAACCGGCGGCACAATTACTTTCGTTAACAAAGCCAACACCATCTACCTGGATGGCACGCTCACGGTGCGCGGTGGCACTACCGGCGGTTCCATCGATATCGGCAATGTCACCGCCAAAGGCATCGATGTAAGCGTCGCGAACGGACCCGGCACGACGGGCGGCACGCTGACCGTGGGCAACCTCACCCTCGGCAGCGGCACTTTCAGCGTGCTCGAGGGCGATGTCGCTGGCCAAACCACGACGATCGGCAACATTTCTTACCTCGGCGGCCCGCTCTCGTTCAACGCGCAGAACCTGAACCTGGTGACCGGAAGCATCGATGCCGACGGGGTCGGCATTCACATGGTCAATGGCAGTGTCACCACCGGTGATCTCATTGCGAACAAGGGCACAGTCTCAGTCATCAGCGACAAGAGTTCTGTCACCTTGGGCAATGTATCGACCGACGACTTCGTCGCGGACGCCAGCGTAACGGTCTCCGCCGCGACGGGTATTACGGTCGGCAACATCTCCACTTTTGCATCCGCCTCGGGACAGGGCACCATTGCCAATGGTTCAGTCACGTTGAGCACTAAAGGCGGACCCATCAATGTCAACGGCGTCATCTCCACGGATGCTGCGACCTTTAATGGCAACGGCGTACCGGCCGGCAGCAAGGCAACCGTATCCATCACCGACGATGGGGGTGATATCACCACATCGAGCATCTTTACGCGTGCTTCCGGCAGCGGCGCGGTGGCCGGTGACGTCGTCATCAAAGCCACCGGCAATGTCACGACGTCAAGTATCCTAACTAAGGCTTTCGGCACCGGCACGCTGACCAACGACGTTGTGATCAATGCCACCGGCGATGTCAACACCGGCGACCTGAATGCGACTTCTGCCAGCATCACGGTGAGCGGCCACAACATCAGTTTAGGATCGCTGGCCGGGATTACGGTCAGCAGCGGCGCGTCGATACGCGGCTCCGATTCGGTGAAAACTCAGGGTCAAGTTATCGGCCCCAGTGGTGAGCTCACTCATCTAACACTCGATGCGTCGGGAACGCTGTCGTATGCCAACTCTTCCAAAATCGGGCTCACCGCCGGCACGATTTCGCTGCGCAATGGATCCGGTAACTTGGATGCGGGCGGACTCAACGCAACCACTGGCGGACTATCCATTGACGTCGCCGGCAATGTCACGGCCGGCAGCGGCTCTGCGATCAACGCCAATGCCCTGTCGATCAAGTCCGGTGGGACAATCGATATTACGAAGGCGACGGTCACCGTTGGGAGTGGCGCCGCAAGTTTTGGCGCCGATCCCGCATTGCTCAACGCTATCCGTAGCGATCCCCACGGTCAGGGGATTCAACTGCCGACTTCACCCTCGCCCAACGCGGCGTTCAAGGCGCAATCGGTGCAGATCGGAACGATTACCGTCGGCGGTGGTTATCTGTATGTACAGGCGGACAACTACAGCATCGGGCAGGTGAGCAGTTCCACACCGAACACGCTACTCAATGTGCTTCCCTACTCTGCACAGAGCAATTGGACCATTCCGGGTGTGCAATTGGTGGCGACTGGTCTGCTCGCGTCCGGCACAGTCGCAGGGCAAACCAGCGCGACCGCAGCCACGACCACCGCCGCCGGCCAGCCGACGCTCGTCATTCCGCCGGGCATCGCCACCGTCGCCTTTGGCGGTTCGGCGTTCACCGGCAATATCGTCGTTCCACCCGGCACGGTGATAAGCCCCGACACCACCAATCTCGTATTCGCCACGCAGGGCACCATCGCCAATGCCAACGCGCTGAGCACTACAGGGAGCATCGTTCTGCTCGGCCACGTCATTACCGGACTCGACGAGGTTCCACTGCTGCCGCAGAACTACAAGCCCGGTTTCGACCACGGCATCGGTTGGCTGCCGGCACCCGGCGACATCTACTACGCCGGGGTCAATGACAGCAACGAAGGACTCATCGAACCGCAGAGCGACGCTGAAGCGGCACTGGTATGCGGAGGCGTCCAATGATTTCGTTCAATCTCGTCAGAAAGCATCTGCCACTGCGCCATGTGTTGGCCGCCGCATTATTGACGCTTCCCGCGCTCGCGAACGCGGATGCACCGGTGGCGGGCAGTATCACGATGCTCACGGGCCGCGGCACCGTCAGCACCGCCGACGGCACGGTGCGCCCGCTGTTCAAGGGGGACGCAGTTCACGCGGGGGATGTGATTTCCTCAGGCGTGAACAGCTACGTAAACATCCGCTTCACCGATAGCGGTTTCATTCTGCTGCGACCACGCAGCCGCTTCCAGATCGAGGACTACCATGTCGTGCAGACAGCGAAAACGGGCTCGATCGCAGCTCCGGTTGCGCCTAAGGCTCCCGCTGCCCCTGCTGTCACTGTACCTACGCCGGCCGCAGCATCGGCACCTTTGGCCAAGCTGATTACCGAGCCCCCGGGTCCTGGCTCGCGGGTGCTGCTGAGCCTGCTCAAGGGCGGCTTTCGCGCCGTCAGCGGGCTGATCGGCAAAGTTAATCACGATGACTATTCGCTGGCTACCCCGGTCGCGACCATCGGCATCCGCGGCACCGACTACATCGGCGTTCTCTGCGACGCGATCTGCGCGCGTGATCCAGTCGTGGTCGGCTCACTACCACCGGGCGTATCGGCAGAAGGCGGACTGGTCACTGGCGTAGTCAAAGGACGGATCTCGGTCGGCAGCAAGGGGCTGTGTACGGAATCCAGTCCGCAGGATGCTTCGTCGAATAATTGCGTCGAGATCGAGGAAGGCCATTACCATCTGACGACGGCGGATGGCCAGCAGATCGATCTGCCGGGAGAACCGCACTTCCTGAGCACGGACCCAATTCCCGATCCGAAACAGTGCCCGATCTGACCCGGACGGGATCCGGGATAACGACTAGAAGCGGCTTCACTTCTTCCTAAAAAAGCGGAGCTCTCCGGGCACTCACCGGCAGAAGCTTTTTCATTCGCGTGGAATCCCCGGGATCTGTCGACAAGTGCTGGTCACCGTGACCAAAGCACTTGTCGACAAATCCCGGGCACAAATCTTGTCTGTCGTGTACTTCAACTAACCGATAGGCAGCGGCGCGACGTTAAACCGACAGTCGCTCCGGAAGCCGTTTCGCAAATAACGGCTTAGGTATCTGGAGGATCGCGATGGGATTGGTGTGGCGCACCGGAACAGTCCGGGCCAACGGCATAACCCTGGCCTGGGAAGAGACCGGCCCGGAAAACGGTGAACCGCTGCTGCTGGTGATGGGTCTCGGCGGGCAATTGATTCTGTGGCCCGAACCATTCTGCGCTGCACTGGTCGCATGCGGTTTCCGCGTCGTGCGCTTCGATAATCGCGACTCCGGCCTTTCCGACAAAGCCAATAGCGGCATCCGCTTCAGCGTGCGCAAGGACATGCTGCGTTCGCGCCTCGGCCTGCACGCGCGAACCAACTACACGCTCTACGACATGTCCGCCGATACCGTCGGCCTGATGGATGCCATGAACATCCGCAGCGCGCATCTGGTCGGCGCATCGATGGGCGGCATGATTTCGCAAATCACCGCTGGCCGTTATCCGCGCCGCGTGCGCAGCCTGACTTCGATCATGTCCACGACCAACCATCCGCGCTTGCCACCCCCGCGCATGAATGTGCTGTGGCACATGTTCGGGAAGCAGAGTCGCGCGATCTCGCGCGAAGCGATGGTGCAACGCGCGGTGCGTACCTTCAAGCTGATCGGCAGCCCCGGCTATCCCACCCCAGAAGCGGAGCTGCACAGATTGGCAAACATCGCCTACAGCCGCGCGTTCCGGCCCGGCGGCACCCTCAGGCAAACCCACGCCATCGTCGCCACCGGCAGCTTCGAGCACTGTCTGGCAACCGTGAAAGCGCCGGCGCAAATCATTCACGGACTTTCTGATCCTCTGCTGCGTCCGGCCTGCGGCCGGCGCTCGGCCAGACTCATCCGCGGCGCCCGCATCGAATTGCTGCCGGGCATGGGCCACGATTTTCCAAAGCCGCTGATGCCGCGCTGGGCCGAGCTGATTTCCGAAAACGCTGCGCGCGGCTGAAAAATCCGTCCACGGGGCGCTGATGCAGGTATAATTGGGGGCGTCTGATGCAGATCTGCGGGTCCCGTCAACCTGCTTATGGGCCATCGCCTGCCTCAAGTAAGTCGCGAGCGCAACCTACATTCCTGCGATGCGCGAAGCTCGATCGGCCTCCATTCTAAGAGCGTTAATAAACTGGCTATTCGTGCGCAGACACGTTGACGCCCAAGCTTAGGAGAATGGGAAACATGGGTATCATCAACTTGCAGATGCTGCTGGAATCACAAAGTCTGGAACGCAGCCCGTTCCCGATTCCAAGCGGCTGGTTCTTCGTCGATTTCTCCGAGAACCTCAAACCGGCGGAAATGCGCAACATCAACGTCTTCGGCCAGGAGTGGGTCCTGTTCCGCACCGAAGCCGGCACGCCGAGCGTGTCCGATCCCTATTGCCCCCATCTTGGCGCGCACATCGGCCACGGCGGCAAAGTCGTGGGCGAGAATCTGCGCTGCCCCTTCCATCACTGGGAATACGATACCGCCGGCTGGTGCAAAAACATTCCCTACGGCAAAGTGGCACCGCCGATCACAAAGAAGGCACCAATCCTCAGGATGCTGCCAACCGTCGAGAAGTACGGGATGATCTGGTCCTGGTATCACCCGACCTGCGAGCCCCCGTCCTGGGAACTGCCGGAAATCGAGGAATTGACCACTGATGATTACGTCAAAGCACGCCGCGGTACTTGGTCGGTAAACACTTGTATTCAGGAAGTCGCCGAAAACGGTGTCGACTTCGCGCATCTCAAGTTCCTGCACGGCGCACCCGTGATTCCGCCCGCCGAAGTCGGCTTCGACAAGCACATCTTCAGCGTCAACATGGGCAACGGCTACATCGTCGGCAAGGGTTTTGGTCCCGGCCTCAACGTGTTCTATTTCACGCAGGAAGGCATCACCGCCACGATGATCTCTTACAGCGTGCCGGTCACGCGCGAGAAGAGTCAGATGAACATGAGCTTCACCCACCGGAAATATCCCGAGGGCAGCAAGGAAGACAAGATCGCGAAGAAGATCGTCGATCACATGATTGGCGCGGCGGAAGGCGAAGAAAGCGCGGGCTTCGAGAGCGTGGACTTCATCGTCTGGAACAACAAGAAGTATCGTCCGAATCCGCTGCTGTGCGACGGCGATGGTCCGATCGTGAAATTCCGTGAGTGGTTCAAGCAGTTCTATCCGAACGTCGAACCGGCCGTGAAGGCTTGATTTGCAGCGAATAAAACATCTATAGAGTTCGTCATAGAGGGCTCGCGCGAGCAGTCTCGTGCGAGCCCGATTTTTTTGGAGAAGCTGTAATGGCTGAAATAAGCGTGACCGCCCGCGATGGCGCCCAGACCACACTTGATGCAACCGACGGACGCCTGCTGATGGAAACTCTGCGCGATGCTAATTTCGGCGTGGAAGGCATCTGCGGCGGCACCTGCAGCTGCGGCACCTGCCACGTCTACATCAATCCGGCCTGGGTGGAACGCCTGCCTCCGAGAACCGAAGACGAGCAAATGATGCTCGACGCGATTGGTGAACTTGTCGAAGTACGGCCGACCTCGCGTCTCTCCTGTCAGATCAAGATGGGCGCGGAGCTGTCCGGGCTTGTAGTGGAGGTTGGGCCGGTGGCTTGAAATTGTTGGGGATCGGCGAGTTTCGCTGCGCGGGGCGTCCCACGGCCTAGCTCTGAGTTAGCTTTGGAAAAACCATGAGCACGAGCTACGAATCTGTTTTTAAGTGCATCGACACTTCCGTCCATTCGCTCACATACCGGTGGAAGATTTACTGTGAGCTGTTCGATAGTGGGGAAGACAGCATCACATTGCTAAATTCCAGCGGCGCCAGCGTCTTCGGTCTGCTTCAGCGCTTGCTGCTTGATGACACCATTCTTTGTCTATCAAGGTTGACTGATCCAGCATCGAGCGGCAAAGACAAGGACAACGCGAGTTTCCAATACTTGATTGATCTCGCGAGGAGCACATTAGACGCTAGCATCATCGCGGAAATTGATATCAAGTTGAATCAACTGGATCAGCATGTAAAGAATATTCGAGCATATAGAATGAAAGCATTGGCGCATGCCGACCTTAAGCATGCAACCAAAGCGGTGGTTCTTCCGAACATCCGCTACGATGAACTTGAGGTAGCTATGCAACTATGCCGAGATTTGATGCTGAAACTGGGCACCAAGGACATCTATCGCACTGGCTACTCCGCCATCATTCCTTTTGGTGAAGGCCCAGCTACTCTTTTTCGTCTGCTTCGGGCAGGACGGTAGCCTCTGAATATTAAACGTTTGGGCGTTATGAAAAGCGACGAGCCGAATTTATCTGTGCCTATGAATTTGTCGTGGTCACGTTTCGCGGCCACAACCATTGGCATTTGGGCACTTTTAATAATCGTGGCCATCCCCAAAGCCATCGCTCATGGGTGGCATCGGTCGTGGCCCGGAACAGTAGTTCTATTTGCATGTCTGTTTGGATTCTTCGCTTACAGGTGGCATAAGCTTCGCGTTGCGGCAGCGTCGGGCACCACAATTTATGACGCTAGTAGCTGGGCCTTCGCTCGCCAGCTGTTTGGGCCGATTGTTCCGGCAATGCTGTGGTTCATTTTCGCCATTGCTGCGGCTGTCTTCGTTCGGACACCTTCGTCGGCTTTATAAAGCGAACACCCGGTTCTTCACCCGCATCGTGCTCGGTGGGTTCTCTTACATTCCAATATCGTGCGGTCGGCTCAATAGCAGACCCTAATCCCCTATCCAAAAACAACACGCTCACGCCGATAAGCAGCAATGACGACGGCGCTCAGCAGGAGCGCCGCGAGCAGACTCCATCCCCAGCACACCGCTAGTTGCGCAATAGAAATGGTTTCGCCTCGCGTCAGTTCGCCGATTAGCGTGCTCTGGCTGAACAGGGGAACCTGATACATCCACGCCGACGGCTTGGTCGGATCGAGGATCTGCATGAAGCTCGGAATGAGCGGCACCAGCGTCATGAACTGCAGATGGGTCTGCGCTTCACGAAAGGTTTTCGTGCGCGCCGCGAACAGGGTCTGCAGCGACGCGGCCAGCGGCGCCAGCGGCGCAATCACGAGACCGATCAGCAGCGCCTGACGAAGAGGAAGACGCAGATCGAAGCCAAGATCCGAGGTCGGAATGAAGCGCACGCTGATCGCGAAAGCGATGATGCTGATGACGGCCGACAGCGCCGAGTAAACGCTGATCGCACATAGCTTGCCGATCGCGATTTGAGCGCGCGACACCGGGTTGAGCAGCAGCGGTTCCAGCGATTGGCGCTCGCGTTCGCCGGCTGTCGCATCGATGGCCAGATACATGCCGCCGATGAAGATCGAAAGCACAAGGAAATACGGAAGCATCGCCAGCAGCACCGAAGCGCGTCCCTGTGGAGTGGATAAATCTCGGTCCGCGATAGCGACGGGTTGTGGTTCCTTGGGTGCGACGCCGCGCGAGAGCAGGCGCAGCGCGCCCATCTGCCGCGAATACGCGTCGATCAGATATCTGGCGCGATGGAAAGGCGTATCCGCGTTGCGGCGCGAGGCGTCGTGCAACAACTCGACGATGGCGGGCTCGCCGCGTCCCCATTGATCCGGATATTCCGCGGGAATGCGCAGGATGACCGTTTCGGTCTGACTGCGGACTGCTTCCTCCGGATCGTCCAGCAACGGCAGAATCACCACACCCTGCTGCTTCAGAAAGCCGATGAGATTCGGCGCCCGCTCCGCGCCGACCACCGGCAGACGCAGAGTGCTCTCGGCGTCGCGCTGCTCCTTGTCCAAGGTAAATCCCAGGACGATGGAGAACAGGACGGGACCGATCAGTGGCCCCAGCACCAGCGCCGTCAGGATGGTGCGGCGGTCGCGCGCGTTTTCGATCACTTCCTTGCGGAATACGGTGAGCCAGGCGCGCCTCACGCGGCACTCCGGCGGCAACCGCTGCCGGCTGCAACTGTGGTGCAGGAAGACGGACTCATGCGAGCATTCCCTCGGCGGAACCGATCAGTTTCATGAAGGCGTCCTCAAGATTGTTCTCGCCGGCGGCTTCGCGCAGCGCATCGGGCGTACCGCTGGCAATGACGCGACCCGCAGCGATGATGATTATGGAGTCGCACAATACGGCGACTTCCTGCATCACATGGCTGGACAGCACGATGCAGCGCCCCTGCCCACGCAGTCGGCGCAGGAATTCGCGTAATGCACGCGTCGCCATGACATCGAGACCGTTGGTGGGTTCATCCAGCAGCAGGTTGCGCGGGTCATGGACGAGTGCGCGGGCAATCGCGGTCTTGACGCGCTGACCCTGTGAGAATCCCTCGGTCGCGCGATGCTCGATGTCGCGCATGTCGAGCGCGTCGATCAGCTTATCGGTACGGCGCTTGAGCTCGGGCTCGTTCAGACCGTGCAGACGCCCGAAGTATTCGATATTTTCGCGCGTCGTCAGCCGCCGGTAGAGACCGCGATGGTCGGGCAGCACGCCGAGCCGGCGGCGTGCGCCAAGCGGATCAGTTTGCGCATCGATACCGTCAATAAACACTTGTCCATTGTCCGGACGCAGCAAGGTGCAGAGCATGCGCATCGTCGTGGTTTTGCCGGCGCCGTTAGGGCCCAGCAGGCCGGTGATGCAACCGTCCTCGGCACGTAGCGACACGCCGCGCACGGCCTGCATTTTGTTGAACGATCGGAACAGCTCGCGGGCTTCGATCACGGTCCCGGTCCCAGAAAGCTGACGAAGGCCGGCGTCGGACCAAATTCGGCGATGCAATCCACATCGAGATCCTCGGGCTGGAGCTGTTCGACGAACTGCCGCACCAACCGCGGCAGACAGCCGCGTGGCATCACGTTATGACCTTGCCCGGCAGCAATGAGATGACGGCTGTTCGGCAGATGGGCGGCAACCGCGTCCGCATAGCGCGGCGGCGTCACCGGATCCCAGGCGCCCGACAGCAGAAGTACCGGCTTGTTGGACGACACCGGCGTATGGAAATCCGGCGCGACATGGCCCTGTGGCCATTGCGAACATTGCGCTAGCGTCATGTCGGTGATGTTGGTACCAAGCAGCGTGTTTTCGTCGCCGGGCAGGGAACGCAGGAAGGGCGCATCCTCGGCACAGATCACCGACAACTCCATGCCGAGCGCGATCGAATCGGAGACCTGTCCGAACACCACGCGGCCTTGTGCGAGGATCGACTGCGGCCGTCCCTTGGCAGCCTCGTCGATGAGCAGTGGCAGCAAGGAAGCGAATTCCGGTGCATAGGCGTAGAGACGCACGATGCCCGACAACGTCGAGGCATACAGCGTGCTCTCGGACCAGACACCGGTGACTGGATCGGCCACTTGTGCACGTATGGGCTTCGCCGCGACTTTCCGCTGCAGTGCTGCCAGCGTCGAAGCAGGATCACCGAAGCGCTCGCGACAAGCGGCGTCGGTGCGGCAATATCCGAAAATCTGCGCGAGCGCCGCATCCAGATTGCGTGCATGCTCCTGCCCCAGCGGCAGTTCCGGCGGGACCACGCCGTCCAGCACCACGCTGCGCACGCCCTGCGGATAGCGACGCAGATATTCGAGTGCGACGCGCGTTCCATAGGAGACACCGACCAGATCGAGCGCCGGCGATCCGAGCGCCTGCCGCACCGCTTCCAGGTCGCGAACCGCATTGTCCGTGGTGTACTGCGTCAGATCGGCATCGCTCTCCAGCGCTTGCCGGCAACGCTGCGCGAAATTTTTCCAGATTGCCGCGTCCTGAGACGACGGCGAGTTCCAATCGGGATATTGGCAACGCAGCGCATGCGATCCACCGGTCCCGCGCTGATCGACGAGCAGGATCGCGTGATGCTTGCGCAGCGGTTCGAAGGTATCGGCCGCGTCCGGAAACGAATCGACAGCAGCCTGCCCCGGACCGCCTGCCAGCAGTGTCACCATATCCGCGCCGACTTTCGGCGTGCGCGCCTGCACCAGCGCGACGCGAAGCTCGATCTTGCGTCCTTCCGGAAGCGCCGGATTTTCCGGTACTGGAAAGCGGGCACATTCTGCCGCGACGGCGCCCGAGCGGCCCTTGGCTGCCAGCGTGCAGGTGGTGAAATTGATGCTACCGACCATGCGCGCGTCAGCAATGGATGGCACCCCAGCGACGATTGCCACACCTAACGCCAGAACCGCAGCAGCACGCAGCGATGACATCATTTCATTGAACTCCCGGTCCGGCCGCGACTCCAGCAGAGCGGAACCAGTCGAGCCGCTCACGCAGACGCACGACTTCGCCGACAATGACCAGACTGGCTCCGGCTACTCCCGCTGCGGCAACTTTTTCGGGCAAATCGCCGAGGGTCGCTGCGATTACGCGCTGAGCCGGTCGCGTTCCCTCTTCTATCAACGCCGCCGGCCAGTCCGCCGGCAGGCCATGCGCGACAAGCTTCATGCATAGCATCGGCAGTGACCCCAGCCCCATGTAGATCACGACCGTCTGGCCACGCCGGGCCAGGCCATCCCAAGGAAGAGTCAGTTCGCCGTCGGCGCGCGCATGGCCGGTGACGAACACGCAAGCCTGCGCATAGTCGCGATGCGTCAACGGAATCCCGGCATAAGCTGCGCAACCGCTGGCGGCGGTGATTCCCGGCACGACCTGAAACGGAATCCCGGCTGCAGCGAGCGTTTCGATTTCTTCGCCACCGCGTCCGAACACGAATGGATCACCACCCTTGAGGCGCAGCACGCGTTGGCCGGCGCGCGCGCGCCGCACGAGTTCGGCGTTGATTTCATCCTGCGGCACACTGTGCTGGTTGCGACGCTTGCCGACAAACACGCGTTCCGCATCACGGCGCACCAGTTCCAGGATCGCGTCGGGCAGCAAGCGGTCGTACAGCACGACATCGGCTTGTTGCATCAGTCGTAGGGCGCGGAATGTCAGCAGATCCGGATCACCCGGCCCGGCGCCGACCAGATAGACCTCACCGCGCGCCGGTCCACCGGCAACGATGCGGTCGAGTTCGCGATCGGCGGCATCGTCATCGCCGCGCAACACCGCTTCGGCCCCGGCACCATCGAGGAACCGTTCCCACAAGGCACGGCGCTCGGCTGTCGGCAAAGCACTTTTGATACGTTCGCGGCGGTTCTGCATGAACTCCGCCAACCGGCCGAAGTGCGCCGGCACCAAAGCTTCGATGCGCTCGCGCAGCCGCCGCGCGAGCACCGGCGCGGCGCCGCCGCTGGAAATAGCGATCTGCAGCGGCGTGCGATCGACGATCGCCGGGGTTATGAACGTAGACGGTTCCGGATCATCAACGACATTGACGGGGATATTGCGCGCCCGCGCCGCCGCCGCCACTTCGCGGTTGAGCTGCTTATCGTCGGTCGCGGCAACGACCAGCCGGCAACCCTCCACCTGGCTGGACTGGAAACGTTCCGCAATCAAGGCAATAGCTCCCTGTCTGCGTAAACTTTCGAGCTCTTCGTTGAGGGTGGCGGCCACCATCTCGATCACGGGCTCCGCGCGGCGCAGCAGACGCAGCTTGCGCGCAGCCACTTCCCCGCCGCCGACCACCAGCACGCGCGCACCGTCGAGTCTCAGCGCGATCGGAAAGTATCGCTGCCGCAAGGGATTAGCCCCGAAAGTTCATTCGTTGCATTGTGCGCATAGTGGCAGGCAAGCGCAAAGCCTCAGGCGGGCACTTTATATTCCTAGATAGAATATATAAATCAGTTTATATTTCTTTTAAAGATATGCGTTGACGATCACAATGGCCTTCAGAATCTTTTCTGGGGGGCGTGCAGGCAATCCACGCATCAGTCTATTGATTACGCAAAGCGAACCACGAACTGCTGCAAAGCTTATTGCAGCGCTTTGTAAAGCGTCATTCCGCCGACGATCAGCAGCAAGATGGAGATAGTGCGTTTGAGCACCCGCGCTTTCAGGCGGAAGCCGATGCGGCTGCCCAGCCAAATACCGGGAATCGCACCCACCAGCAGACTTGCGAGCAGCGTGTAGTCGACACTGCCGAGCCGGGCATGTCCCGCCCCGGCGATGGCGGTGATGAGAACCGCGTGCGCCAAGTCGCTACCGACGATGGAGATCGGTTCATGTTTTGGATAGAGCAGCAGCAACAGCATCATGCCAATGGCACCGGCGCCCACCGAGGAAATCGTAACGATCGAACCGATCAGCACGCCGGACAGCAGCGTAAGCAGCCGCTGGTATTTCGGTTCGCGAGCTTCGATCGGCTCGCTCTTTTTCCCGTTGCCGTTACCGTTGCCATTGATGAATACCATCACGCGATCCTGGATCAGCGTAAAGGTCGCGGTCGCCAGAATCGCCGACGACAGCACCAGCTTGATGAGATGATCGAGCTGCTTGATATCGCTCATGTGACTGATGAACAACAGCGTCAGCAACGCAGCCGGCACGCTGCCGAGCGCCTGCCAGCCGACGATGCGCCAATCGACCGACTGGTTGCGGTTGTGCAGCCACGTACCGAACGACTTGCTGATGGACGCATAGAGAAGATCGGTACCGACCGCCAGCGACGGGCTAATGCCATAGAAAAGGATCAGGATCGGCGTCATCAGCGATCCGCCCCCTACTCCCGTTGCCCCCACTGCGCTTCCCACCACCAGCCCTGCAAGGCTGTATCCCAAGAAATTCATGCTTATTCAATTTTGATATGAGAATCTTCAGATTCCACCTTAACAGCGGAAGGTTATTAGCTTAAGAATTATTTAGGCATTCATTTATAACCAAATAGAATTAGTGTTTCTCAAAATAGACAAAACATTATGAAAATCAGGCAGCTTCACTACATATATGAAGTGGCGAATCGCGGCCTAAACGTGACCGCGGCAGCGGATGCGCTGTTCACTTCCCAGCCCGGTGTCAGCAAACAGGTTCGGCTGCTCGAAGAGGAATTGGGTGTCGATATCTTTGTGCGCAACGGCAAGCACCTGGCTGAAATCACGCCTGCGGGACACCGCATTCTGGAATATACGGCGCGACTGCTGAGCGAAGTTGAGAACATCAAGAACATCGCTCAGGAATTCCAGGACGCAGATCGCGGCGATCTTTCGATCGCCACCACGCACACTCAGGCCCGCTATGCGCTGCCCAACGTGATCTCGCGATTTCGTGACCGTTACCGGAAAGTGAGTCTGCATCTGCACCAAGGTTCGCCGCCGCAGATTGCGAAGCTGGCAGTCGAAGGCCAGGCGGATTTCGCCATCGCAACCGAAGCCCTCGAGCATTTCGAGCAACTGGTCATGCTGCCCTGCTATCACTGGAATCGCAGCGTACTGGTGCGACCCGATCATCCGCTAACCCAGAAATCGCGGCTGTCGCTTGAAGATCTAGCCGCCCATCCGCTGATTACCTACACGTTCGGCTTCACCGGCCGCTCGAAGCTTGATCAGGCCTTCGCCGCGCATGGTTTGCATCCCGACGTGGTCCTTACAGCCGTGGACTCGGACGTCATCAAGACCTACGTTCGTCTGGGCCTGGGCGTGGGCATCGTCGCAACGATGGCTTATGACGCCAAGGCCGACGCCGATCTTGTGTCCCTGCCGGCCGACCATTTATTTGATCCCAGCACCACTCACATCGGTTTTCGACGTGGCATGTATTTGCGCGGGTATATGTATGAATTCATGAATGAATTCGCACCCCATTTGACGCGCGACCTGATCGACGAAGTGAGTGCGATTGCGATTCCGGAAGAACGCGTGCGGCGTACCCACGAACTCATCGCCAAGCTGCACTTGCTGTAAAAGCTGCAGGCGGACCGCTATAATTTTTATTCGCTTTCGTTCTATTGATAGTACTGGCGTCATTTGCAGTCGCTGGTAATCTGAACGATCTCGCAGCCGTCCTCTCCGGGGTCCGCGATGTACCTTTACGATGAATTCGATCAGAAGCTCGTGGATGAGCGGGTTGTACAGTTCCGCGATCAGACACAGCGCTTCCTGAGCGGCAAGCTTTCCGAAGATGAGTTCCGCTCGCTGCGTCTGCGCAATGGCTTGTATATCCAGCGCTTCGCACCGATGCTGCGTGTGTCGATTCCATATGGCCTGCTGTCCTCGAAGCAGGTGCGCATGCTCGCCCATATCGCGCGCAAGTACGACAAGGGCTACGGCCATTTCACGACGCGCCAGAACATCCAGTACAACTGGCCGAAGCTTGAGGAGGTGCCGGACATCCTCGCTGATCTGGCCTCGGTGCAGATGCATGCGATCCAGACCAGCGGCAACTGCATCCGCAATATCACTTCCGACCATCTCGCCGGCGTGGCTGCGGACGAACTCATCGATCCGCGCCCGTACTGCGAGCTGACGCGGCAGTGGGCGACCTTCCATCCCGAATTCAACTGGCTGCCGCGCAAGTTCAAGATCGCTTTTTCATCGTCGACCAGCGATCGCGCCGCCACCGTCGTGCACGATATCGGCGTGCATATCGTGCGCAATGCGGCAGGCGAGCTGGGCTACACAATCTTTGCGGGTGGCGGCCTCGGCCGCATGCCGATGATCGCGCCGAAGATCCGCGAATTCCTGCCGGAGGCGGATCTGCTGTCCTACCTCGAAGCGATTGTCCGCATTTACAACCGCCTCGGTCGTCGCGACAACATCCATCGCGCACGCATCAAGGTGCTCGTCAAAGCCACGGGGACTGCGAAGTTCACGGACATGGTCGAAGCCGAATGGGCGCAGATCAAGGACTCCTATCTCAAGCTGCTGCCGCAGGACATCGAACGCATCAAATCCCGTTTCACGACGCCAGTCTATGACCCGGCTGCCGCCGCAGACATGAGCCTTGATGCGCAGCTCGCGAGTGACAGCCGCTTCGCGGCGTGGGCCAAGCGCAACCTAAAATCACACCGCATTCCCGGCTACGCGAGCGTATTCGTCTCGCTGAAAGCACCCGGAATTGCCCCCGGCGACATCACGGCCGAGCAAATGGACGCTGTTGCCGACATCGCCGAGCAGTATAGTTTTGGTGAGATCCGCTCGACGCACGATCAGAACCTTGTGCTCGCCGATGTCGCGCGCAAGGATATTCACACGGTATGGCAGCGCCTGTCGGAACTGGGCCTGGCGACGCCAAACATCGGGCTGCTGACGGATCTGATCTGCTGCCCCGGCCTCGATTTCTGCTCATTGGCGAATGCCGGCTCGATCGGCGTCGCGCAGGAAATCTTCGACCTGTTCGACAATCTCGACTACCAGCACGATATCGGCGAAATCAAGCTGAAGATGTCCGGCTGCATGAACGGCTGCGGCCATCACACGGTCGGCCACATCGGCATTCTCGGCGTCGACAAGCACGGCGAGGAGTGGTACCAGGTGACACTCGGTGGGTCCGCAGAAAACGATGCTGCGCTGGGTGACCGCACCGGGCCATCGGTCTCGCGCAAAGAAATCGCGGGCGCCGTAAAGAAAATCATCGAGGTCTATCTCGAACAGCGTGAGCACGCCGATGAACCATTTCTGGCGACGTATCGCCGGATCGGAATGGTGCCGTTCAAGGAGCGGTTGTATGGTGGCGTTACGGTCACGGAAGAGGAAGCTGCGGAATGAGCACTCCGTTTCTCGTCTTGATCCGCGACGGCGTTCGCACCACCGATGATTGGGCTCGCCTTGCCGACGACGCCGCGCTGCCCGCTTCCGGCAAGGTCATCATCAGCCTCGCACGCTTACGCAAGGAACGCGACGCGCTATCCGCTGCGTCGTTGAGCATCGGCGTGCTGGTTCCGAATACTGAGGACGTCGTGACGCTATGGCCGGAGTTAAAAGACCTGCCACTGATTGCGCTGGAATGGCCGAAGTGGCCAGATGGCCGGGCCTTCTCGCAAGCGCGCGTGCTGCGCGAGCGCTTCGGTTACCGTGGCGAACTTCGGGCCGTCGGCGACGTTCTGCGCGACGAGCTGCAATTCATGCATCGCTGCGGTATCAACGCGTTCGAATTGCGCGCGGATCAAAACGTCGACGAATGCCTGCGCGCCTTCGGCGATTTCAGCACCGCCTATCAGCGCGCTGCTGACACGCTGCCAAACGTCTGGGCAGCGCGACGTGCGCGCGGCTGATATTGATTCTGACGTCGACTGAAGCGGCTAGGTCGCGCGGATGCTTCTCTCAGTGCACGACGAACGGGTAGACGATTTTGGCGGGGTCCGCACCATTGGTCTGGCCCGGAACCACGTAGGCCCGCTCCGAAATCCCAAGGAAGTCGTTGAGCGGCAGATATTTTCCGCAGCGTGGGTCGTTGATGGCGTCGCAACTCTCGTTGGTAACACCGCTAGGAGGGGTGATCGGCAGAATCGTATGACCCGCACCGATGTACTGGCTTGAGCAGAAGGGCAATTTAGCGCCCGTGCCACCGGCGGCACAGTAGGTATCGCGTGCGATGGTGGCGACGTAAAGATTGGCGACCGTCGTGGCGTTCAGACTGCGGTTCGCGCCAGCTGGTTGACCGATATCTTTCCAGACCTGCAGCGCCGAACCATTGAGGCAGTTGCTCTTTGTCGTGTCGTTTGAGATGTTTTCGCAGCTGTCGAAGCCAGCGGCGCTGGCATTGGCCTGGGTCAGGCTGGCGATGCCTTCCAGTAATCCAATATCGAAGTTCTGAAGACTAAGGCTGCCGCCATCGTAGACGCCGACGCTCATGTAGGTCGCGTTGTTCACCGTCGTGTTGGCATGGTTGACGCCAACGACGAAGGCAACATTTCCATTGCTGTCGTTGATCTGACCCGCGTTCAAGGTCCCGTAGGGCGCCGTATCCTGCGAATCCTCGAAACAGGGCGAGTCATAGGTAATGCAGTCGGGGCCGACATTGGAAGCCGCACCTGCCTGCCTGACGCTCATCGTGGCCGTCTTGCTCATGTAGTTTTGGAGAGCCGTGGCCAGATCAGATGCGACGGTGTTGTAGTTGACACGGTTCAGGTTGGTTTCGTCATGGTTGGCCGCGCGAGCCGTCAGCACGGACTTTCCGGTATAAAGCGAATCGAACCTTGATGCATTCTTGGTGATCCGGTATACCGCGATCGGCGATGCGGGCAGCGATCCCAGGTTCTGGCAATCGGGCGTAGTGTTTCCCGAAGCCTGATTGATGGCGCAGAGCCAGCGTTTCGACGCAGTCGAATCCTCGAACGCGGCATAGCGCATGAGTGTATTGAATTCATCGCTCATCGCTTGCGGGGGCGACATGTCACTGGTATCGAATCCTGTGACAACATTCACCCCTGAATACGGCGAGCCCAGGATGAGAGGGGGTTTCCCCGAATATTCGTTCTTGCGGTAAAGCGGCTCGACGAAGACTTGCTGACTCGATCCGCCAACTGATCTGGACAAGAAGCTCTTGCGCAGCTTGCTGTATAGCGTGCTGTTGGAGGTCGTGATGAACACAACTTCCGGCGCCGCAGTCGTCGCACTGGGCGCTGGCAGCGCCAAACTCGCCGACTGATTTTTCAGCGCGATGTTATTGATGCTATTGCCAACGCTGCCGAGCACGGGGGCGCGGCAAAGATCGATTCCACCCACCGGACCACAAATGGTGGGCAGTACCGAATACTGTGAGGCCCCGCGCGAAAACACATAGCTCTGATAACCCAGATATGCCGAGCGCGGCGGTAACGATACGATCACCACCACCGCATCCTGATCGGCCAGGCGGTAATACTGATTCACGTAACCACCAGAAGGGATGGCAGCCGTAAAGGCGTTGACGACACTACCTCTCGACTGAAGGGTGCCGCCACAGTTTGAACCACTGGTAATGTAGCAGGGGTCGACGAATTCGTTGGCCGTTCCGTTCGACACCGGAGGTTGAATCTCGATGTACGGCGCCGCCGGGTTGTTACCGCCGCAGCTGTTGAATACCTGAATCTCGGCGGCGCAATCGGACAGTTCAAAGACGTGCGCGCTGCCCTGCACGACGCTATAGCCGAGATCTTTATGGATTGAATTGAGCCAGTTGTCCCACACCGCGCTGAGGCAAAATGCAGCGGTCGAATTTAGGAGGCCGAACGTAAGTAATGATCCCGCTATATAGCGATTCCAAATCAAAGTGTTACTCATCGCCGCTCCCCCAAATTATTATTGTGATCTCTGTGTCACATAGATCACTCTCCGGTGGCCGATCTAACGTCGATCATCTCAGAAGAGTGAAATGTTGCAGCGCTCTTACCTATCTGAGCAAACTGTCTGCAACTGACTATCCGGCGCCTGAAACTAACGGTCAAGGGATAAAAATAACTAGAATTCATGGTGCCGCCAGACATACATGTGTTGCAAACTATGTCTCAGCATGGATTCGCCGGAAAACCGCATGAAACCCCACCCCGCTGCCCTGCGAACGCCTGACGATCGCTTTGTTGCGGTTCCAGATTTCCCTTATCCGCCGCACTACGCGGATATTGCCGATGAGCGCTTCGGTTCGTTGCGTATGGCATATGTGGACGAAGGGCCAGCAGACGCTCCGCCGGTGCTGATGCTGCATGGCGAGCCGACGTGGTCCTACCTGTATCGCAAGCTGATCGGACCGATCGCAGCGGCCGGCTATCGCGCGCTGGCGCCGGATCTCATCGGCTTCGGGCGTTCGGACAAGCCCAAGGATCGTACCGCTTACACCTACCAAGCGCATGTGGACTGGCTGCGGGCGTGGGTGGAGAAGCTGGACCTGCGGCGCATCACGCTGGTGTGTCAGGACTGGGGCGGTCCGATCGGGCTGCGCGTGCTGAGTGAAACACCGCAGCGCTTCGCCGCCGTGGTGGCCGCGAATACCTTGCTGCCCAACTTTGAACCGCCACCGCGCGGCATCGCGGACTGGCCGGGAGCGGCGATCGCCGCCTGGGCGGAAAGCACGCGCAGCGCGAACGATATGCCCATCGGCGCGATTGTCACGCCACCCGGCAATACCGCCTACGACGCACCGTTTCCAGATCCCGCGTACAAAGCCGGGCCGCTGGAATTTCCGGCGCTCATCCCGATACGGCCGGACATGCCGGGCATCGCGGAGAATCGGCGGGCATGGGAAGTACTGGATCGTTTCGACAAGCCCTTCCTCACCGCATTCAGCGATGGTGATCCTTTCACCAAACCCTGGGAGTCGGTGTTCCGCCACCGCGTCCCCGGCGCGCGTGGACAGCCGCATACGGAAATCAGTGGCGCAGGACATTTCCTGCAGGAAGATCAAGGTGAAGCGCTGGCCGCGGTAGTGCTCGATGTCCTGAGACGCACGCACCCGATACGCTGAGCCGATTGGTGCATTGCGGGATTTCGTTGCGTAACCGGCGCTGCTGTCACCGTTGGCGCCACAAGATGATCGGCAAAGCCGTTGATCCCGTCATACAATGCTGACAGAACGTTTGACAGCCATGACCTTACTATCCCATCCGTCACCATTGCGAAACGCTGTTGCCGACCGTTTCGGTCGCATCAAGCGCAAACTCCGGGTGTCACTGACCGACCGCTGCAATTTCCGCTGCCCTTATTGCATGCCGGACACGCCGGAATTCCTGGATCGCGGTGACCGGCTGACTCGCACGGAATTGCAACGACTCTTGCATCTGTTCGTCGTTGAAATGGGAATTACGAACCTGCGCCTAACGGGCGGCGAGCCGCTGCTGCGGCGCGACCTCGAAGGTGTCATCGCCGACTGCCAGCCGCTGCGCAAACTCGGGCTCGAACGCATTTCGCTGACGACCAATGCGGCACTGCTGGCGTCGCGCGCCGTCGCGCTGAAATCCGCCGGTCTCGATGATTTGAACATCTCACTCGATGCGCTGACACCCACTACGTTCGCGAAGCTGTCCGGCGGGCGCAAGGTCGGTCCGGTACTGGATGGCATCGCTGCCGCGCAAGCCGCAGGCCTGCCGCTGAAGCTCAACACCGTCGTCGTGCGCGGCATCAACGAGGACGAAATCCTACCGTTGACGCGTTACGCTCTGGCACAGAAGCTGCCATTGCGCTTCATCGAATTCATGCCCCTTGATGGCCGCGGCGAGTGGTCGCGGGAACGGGTCGTCACCGAGGCCGAAATCCTCGCACGGCTCCGCGAGACTCTGGAAGTCACCCGCGAGCAGCGCGGCAACGATCCAGCAACGTACTATCGCGTCGGCGACGGCAGCGAGATCGGCATCATCGCCACGGTGTCGAATCCGTTCTGCGCAAGCTGCGACCGGTTGCGCATTACCGCCGACGGCAAGCTCTACACCTGTCTGTTTGCTCAACGTGGCGCACCGCTGCGTGACGCAATGCGCACCGGCACCGACGATGCGCAGCTTGCGACCATGATCCGCGACGCGGTTTGGCACAAGGACGCGGGTTATATCGCGCATCCCGGCTATGTCGAACGGCCAATCGCGATGAATTCGCTGGGTGGATGAACTGGGTAGATGAATAAGCACGGATGCCGCGCAGCATGAATATCGTCATCGAGTGCCACGGCGCGACACAACGTTGGTGCGGCGATGCAGTAATCCCGCTTGAACTCCCGAAGGGAGCGCTCGTCGCCGACGCGTTGAGCCTTCTGGCGCAGCGATTTCCGGAATTCGCGCAACGCCGCGCATCAATCGCGATTGCGGTCGGAGACAGTGTGGTGAAAGCGACACACGCGCTACACGAGGGCGAACGGATTGCGCTGATCCCGCCCGTCAGCGGCGGTTGAGTCCATGTCGGATTCGCCACGCCTGCGCGACGGCCCGCTCGATCCTGCGGAATGGCTTGGCGTGCCAGTACCGCCGCATTGTGGTGCGCAAACCACTTTTGTGGGTGCTGTCAGAAACGAGCATGAAGGCCGCGCGGTCAGCGGCATGAGGTATCACGTCTACGCACCGCTGGCGGAAAAACGTCTGCGCGAAATCGAGACGGAAGCCGCAACGCGGTTTGGCGTCACCATCGCCGTTGCGCATGCGTTCGGTGATCTGAAGGTCGGTGACGTCAGTGTCATCGTCGTCGTGCATGCCGGCCATCGTGCCGACGCCTTTGAAGCCTGCCGCTGGGCGATTGACACCATCAAGCAGGCTGTGCCGATCTGGAAAGAAGAACATTACGTCGAAGGCGAAAGTCGCTTTCTCGAAGGCAAACCCTTGATTGAAGTAAAGGACACATGAGAGACGTCAGCGAAAAAAATATCACTTTGCGCATCGCCGTCGCGCAGGCCATCGTCGAAATGCCAGCGGCCGTGCTGGAGCGACTCAAGGCACGCACGCTCGACAAGGGCGACGCACTGGAGATTGCGCGCGCCGCCGGCATCCTCGGCGCCAAGCGCACCTGGGAACTACTGCCGCTCTGCCATCCGCTACCGGTTGAAAAACTCGATCTGCGTTACGAGTTCGGCGCGAGTTCTGTGAAGGTGATTGTCGAAGTCGGCACGCATGCGCGCACCGGCGTCGAGATGGAAGCACTGACCGCCGCGAGCATCGCGGCGTTGACCCTGTACGATATGCTCAAACCGCACGCCGGCACCGATCTGGTGATCCGTGAAGTGCTGCTGCTCAAAAAGACAGGCGGCAAGTCAGACTTCAATCGGGCATAGTTCCTCTTACCAATCCAAGCCACGGAATCTGGTATGCATACAGCGACGCTCGAACTGCTGAAGCGCTACTACACAGCGTTCAATAGCGGTGACTTGGATTCGTTCCTCGATCTGCTTGCGGACGACGTCATACACGATATCAATCAGGGTGAGGCCGAAACCGGGCGCGCGGCCTTCCACCGGTTCATGCGCCGCATGAACACCTGTTACCACGAGCAAATCGAAAACGTTCAGATCTTCGCTGCCGCCGACGGCCTTCGCGCGGCGGCGGAATACATTGTCATCGGCAGATATGTGCAAACCGATGAAGGGTTTCCCGAGGCGACGGGACAGCAATATCGTCTGGCCGGCGGAACCTTCTTCAGCATTCACAAAGGCAAAATTACGCGCGTAAGCAATTACTACAATCTGCGGGACTGGGTGAGGCAGATTGCGGGGTGAGTGCATTGCGCTTGCAAGCTTTACACGGAACGGAAATCGCGCGACACATTGATGCGCTGGCCAACGTGCGCATTACCGTGTTCCGCGAGTGGCCGTATCTTTACGACGGCACACAGGAATACGAAGCGAAATATCTGGATGTTTACGTCCGCTCGCCGCATAGCCTCGTCGTGCTGGTCTGGGACGGTGACCGCTGCGTCGGTGCGACTACGGCGATTCCGCTGGCATATGCAAGTGACGACGCACAAAGACCATTTGTGGACGGCGGCCGCGCCATCGAAACCATCGACTATTTTGGCGAGTCCGTACTGCTACCGGACTATCGCGGGCGTGGCCTTGGCGTGAAATTCTTCGAGCTGCGCGAAGCCCACGCACGCGAACACGGACTTTCCGCATGCACATTCTGCGCGGTCGTCAGACCACAGGATCATCCGGACAGACCCGCCGATTACGTGTCCAATGATGCCTTCTGGACACGACGCGGTTATCGACAGATTCCAGCGATCGTCACCATGCTTTCATGGCCAGATATCGGCTGCACGGGTTCGACAGCCAAACCGATGGTGTTCTGGATGAAGCAAATCGCGCGGTGAAAATCCGACGCTCGGATTGGAGGTGCATATGAACGCGTTCCTGGTCGCAGCAGCCCAGTTTCAGGTCTACGCTCCACGTGATTGGGCAGACGTGGAAACTCGCCTGCGACTCGCAGTCACCAAGGCTGCGGACAACGGTGCGCGGCTGATCGTGTTTCCTGAATACGCATCCATGGTGCTGACAGCGCTGTTCGCAGCCGACCTGCGAAACGACATGGCGCGGCAACTGGCGGAATTGCAGCCCCTGCGGGACCGCTATCTGCAGCTGCACATCGACCTCGCGAAGCAGCACGGGGTCTATCTCCTCGCCGGCAGCTTTCCATGGCAGATCGCGGAGAATCGCTACGTCAATCGTGCCTGGTTTTGCTCGCCGTCCGGCGCAGCGGAGTTCCAGGACAAGTTGATCATGACGCGTTTCGAGCGCGAGGAATGGAATATCAGCGGCGGCGAAGAACTGAAAGTGTTCGACACCGCATTGGGCCGCATCGGCATCGATATCTGCTACGACATTGAATTTCCGCTCCTCGCGCGCGCGCAGGCGCAAGCCGGCGCAACGCTGTTACTGGCACCGAGCTGCACCGATACGATCGCCGGTTATTGGCGCGTCCGCGTCGGCGCCCAGGCACGCGCGCTCGAAAACCAGTGTTGTGTCATCCAGGCATCGCTGGTCGGCGATGCACCCTGGTCACCCGCAATCGACATCAACATCGGCGCCGCCGGTATCTATGGGCCGCCGGATCGCGGCTTCCCGGACGATGGCGTACTTGAATGCGGCAAGCTGAATGATTCCGGCTGGGTCAGTGCGGAAATCGATCCGATGCACATCGAAGCGGTGCGCCGCGATGGGCAAGTGCTGAACCATCTGCACTGGGACGAACAGTCGGCGATCGTCGATAAACGTTTCGCGGTGAGGATGCGCGATCTTTAACCTTGGGCCTATCGTCGAATCCTTTGGTTGAGGGGACTAAGCACTTTGCTTTAGCCAAAACATCAATCGGCGAAAAATGTCCCTCGGGTAATAAAATCTGGATCAATCGCTAATCGGCCGTCAGGAATCGCGTCCGGGGTAAGGAGCATCTGATTTCCGCCAAGCATGTGATTGTCAATCCCTTTATCCATAATCTGGTAAGCGAATCGCGTTTGATGATGCACGAAAGGCTCCCCGAATTGATAATCAATGCAGCCAATAATAATTGGATTGATTACTGGAACATCGGGCCATCCAGTTCTTACTCTTATTGCTCTCCTTTCGACATCAGCCGCCACATCAGCCTCGAAATCTTCTAGGCTTACATTTATGGTGAGGCTCATCTCACGCGGTTGGCCTGGAAAAATGGTAAAGCCACCATTGTTAGGCCCGTTAGCTCTGCCTTTAATTTCCTCACAAAATTCATTTTGCTTTTGAATGAGGGAGTGTGATCCCCGATTGTTGCTAATGATTTTGAAATAAGGGAATACATAAAACGCTGGATCAGCCCCTTTGTTTTGCATATTGAAGCGCAAAGTAAAACGAATTCCGCCTGAATAAACTTCAACTGGCTTCCCAACAGTAACGTCAGCGACAATCCACGGTCGTCGGCTGGCAACGAGCGTTTCTTTGGCCACATTAGCGGCATTTTCCGCTGCATTAGCGGACTTAGTCGCCGTCCTGTCAGCGCTAATCAAAAAGCTTATTTGAGAAGCAGAAACTACAACAAGCAAGAGAGTGAAAAGTGCAAGCCAGCCGGTGAAATATGCAACCGCATCATTAGTAAACCACCAATCCGCTACGCGCTTTCTGAGAGCTTCAAAGATTCCATCATCTTTCCTTGTTTTTTGAGAGTCGCTATTGGTATAGATACTTGTTGTCTGCTGGGACAGCTGCTGACTGAGCCTTAAGGTACAAAAAGCAGCAATCGAAACGCCAATGACTATTCCAGCAATGTAAATATACTTACCCATTGCCCCCATTTTTTGACTCCCGTTTCAAATTCTCAATCCGATGAGTGCGCGTCTGCCTCTAGCTTCACATTTTGCCAGCAGGGCGAAAATCCAGCGCGCTTCCCGCATTCACCTTTGAGCAGGGAGGGATTTTACCGGGAAGCCAAATTAGTCGTAGTGGTTGGATTCGCGCACTTTCCCGATATCCACGTCAGACAGGCACTCAACACCGAAGCGGTTAGGAACTATTCCTATTCGCGGATCCAGCTCGAACTTCACTCAATCCATTGGGCAACCTGCAGTCCGAGGCCAGACGCGATGCGTGCTCACTGAACACCGATCCCCCCCCAAAAAAAAACACCGCACCAATAGCAGTGCGGTGTTTGTATCCAATCAATAAAAATCGCTGCGAGCAGCCCTACATATTCTTGCCGCGACGGATCGTCCAGAAGTCGTCCGACAGATTGCGATCTCCGAGGTAGTCGTATGGAATCGTGAAATAGCCGCTCATACCCCAATTCGGACCCCAGGAATTGCGGACGGTGAAGCGCTTCTTGGAGTCATCGTAACCAACACCGACCACCGCATGACCGCCAAGCGTCTTCTCACTCTTTTTCGGCATGTTGACCACACCGGTCTTGGCCACAGTCGGGGACTCGAAGCTCTCGTACACAGTGAAGCCGAATACGAACGGGTAACCGCTGGCGAGGCAGGCGCGCATATCATTGACCGTTTCCAGGCGTTGATACGAGGTGATTTGATGCTTGAGCGCTTCTTTGTAGCAAGCCGCGGGTGGCTTTGATGTGAACTTGGAGATGGTGTACGGCCACTTCGCTTCCGAGCAAACACCCAGCTTCGCCAGCGTTTTAATCCCGTCGCGGATGAGAGCGCCACTATCCTGCCCCACGCTGTGTTCGATGACCCGCTCGTTGTAGTACACAAACAGCCGGCTCAGATCGGCAAACGTGGCTCCATCCTTGATTTCCAGATATTCGAGCGCGCCTACAAGCGCGTTGGCGGTGCAGCTGCCGAGTGCCCCCTGATCCTCGACTGGCGAACAGCCGGGACGCAGATCGATCTTCGAAGGCAGCGTCGCCCGAACCTTGTGAACCGCGCTGTAGAGATGATCGCGGTAGTCGGGAAGATCGGGGCTCCAACCGTAATACTTGATTTCGCGCGTTTCGACGGTTTTCTTGGTGGCTTTAGCCATGATGCTTCTCCCTGCTATGGATAAAAATCGTATGCGGACCACTGGACGAACACGCCGTTCGCAATCAGTGGTTCCGTATATGTTCTTGCGAATGAGAACGGATTTTTTCAGGCGAACACGACATGCGTCGGATGCACATCGACCCGGCGGAGGGAAACGATTCGAGAATCAGCTGAAGTCGTAGCGGAATTCGCTGCGGAAGCGCTCGTGAAACTGCTCTTGCGTCACACGGTGATTCTGCGGACCCGGCCGCTCGATCTTGATCGCGCCCAGCAGCGAGGCACAGCGACCACTGGTTTCCCAATCCATGCCACGCAAGATTCCAAACAGCAATCCGCCGCGATACGCATCGCCGCAACCGGTCGGATCGGCCAGAGAATGCGCATGCGCGCATGGGATTTCGTAGACCTTGCCTTTCGAGAACACATGCGAACCCTTACTGCCGCGCGTGACAATCAGTGCCTCGACGCGTTCGGCGATCTGCTTCAGGCTCAGATCGGTACGCTGCATCATCACTTCCGACTCGTAGTCGTTAACCGCGATGTAAGTCGCCTTGTCGATGAAATCTTTCAGCTCTTCCCCGTTGAACATCGGCAGCCCCTGCCCCGGATCGAAGATGAATGGGATGCCCGCTTCCGCGAACTGGCTCGCATGCAGGATCATGCCGTCGCGACCATCGGGAGAAATCGAGCCGAGCTTGACGCCCTTGGTGACGATGTCCTGTGTATGCGCGAAGTTCATCGCGCCTGGATGAAACGCAGTGATCTGGTTGTCATCCATGTCAGTGGTGATATAGGCCTGCGCGGTGTAGGCCTCGGGGATGATTTTCAGGTATGCGCGCGGAATTTTGATCTGATTGAGCCAAGCCACGTAAGCATCGAAATCCTTGCCGACCGTCGCCATCGGCAGTGCATCGCCGCCGAGCATCGCCAAGTTGTAGGCGATATTGCCGGCCGTGCCGCCGAACTCGCGCCGCAGTTCCGGCACGAGAAACGACACGTTCAGGATATGCACCTTGTCCGGCAGAATTTCGTTCTTGAACTGGCCGGAAAACACCATGATGGTGTCGTAAGCCATGGAACCGCAGATCAGTGCAGACATTGAGACGATTCTTCTCGAAAAGAGGGTTAAGGAATCTCAGTGCACAGTCAGCGCACGGGCTGATAGCGTACATCGAGCTGCCGCGCCGCGCGCACATCGTCGAGGCGGCGCACCGGCATCGTATAAGGTGCGCCTTTGAGCATGGCGATATCCGCTTTCGCTTCCTCCCAGATCGCGCAAAGTGCATCGATAAAAGCATCGAGCGTTTCCTTGTCCTCGGTTTCAGTCGGCTCGATCAGCAGGCATTCCGGCACCAGCAGCGGGAAATAAATCGTCGGCGCGTGATAACCGTAATCAAGCAGCCGCTTGGCAACGTCGGTCGCGGTGAGCTCGATTTCCTGCTTCTGGCGCTTCAGCGTGATGATGAACTCGTGGCTGGCGCGGCGCGCTGGAAACGCGAGATCGAAACCATGTTCGCGCAATCGCGCAGCGAGGTAATTGGCGTTGAGGGTGGCGAATTCGCCGACGCGGTGCATGCCTTCGCGGCCGAGCAGCCGTGCGTAAATATAGGCACGCAGCAGCACGCCGGCATTGCCCATGAACGCCGATAGCCGGCCGATGCTCTGCGGCAAGTCGTTCTCGTCGAGCCATTTGTAACCATCGCCCTCCAGCCCGACGACCGGAATCGGCAAGAACGGCCGCAGTCGCTCGCTGACGCCGACTGCGCCCGCACCGGGACCGCCGCCGCCGTGCGGCGTGCTGAAAGTCTTGTGCAGATTCATGTGGATGACATCGAAACCCATGTCGCCCGGCCGTACCTTGCCGAGAATCGCGTTGAGGTTGGCACCGTCGTAATACAGCAGGCCACCGGCCTTGTGCACAATCTCCGCAATGGTTTTGATGCGACGCTCGAACACGCCCAGGGTGGAAGGGTTGGTCAGCATGATACCGGCCGTCTTCGGACCGACCGCCGCCCGTAGCGCATCGAGATCGACGTCACCGGACGGCAGCGTCGGAATCTCGCGTACCGTCATACCCAGCATTGTCGCGGTCGCCGGATTGGTACCGTGCGCGGCATCCGGACAGATGATCTCGGTGCGTGCGGAATCCCTGCGTGCGCGATGGTAGGCACGGATCATCGCCACGCCGGCAAACTCGCCTTGCGCGCCCGCCATCGGCGTCAGCGAAACGCCAGCCATGCCGGTGACATTGCACAGGATTTCCTGCAATTCATACAAACAGGCGAGCACGCCCTGGCTGTGAAATTCGGGCGTCAGCGGATGGTGACCAAGAAACTCCGGCAGCATCGCCAGCGTGTTACAGGCACGCGGGTTGTATTTCATCGTGCAACTGCCGAGCGGGTAGAAATGCGTATCGATGCTGAAGTTCAGCCGCGACAGCCGCGTAAAGTGGCGCACTGCCTGCAATTCGGAAACCTGCGGCAGCGCCGGTGCGGTCTTGCGACGCAATGCTTCCGGAACCGGCGGGAGCGCCACGGCGCCGGGACTCTGCGCCATCGCCCTGCGGCCGTCCCGGGAAACTTCGAATATCAAGGGCTCGGGCGCAGATGAGGACGCACCCTTTCCTGCCGGCACCTTTGTCACGGACATCAGGAATATCTCCTCATCCCAGCGCTTTGATGACGGCATCGTAATTGGGCTGGTTGGCCAGTTCGGGCACCAGCTCGGAGTACAGCACCATGTTGCTCTCGTCGAGGACGATGACCGCCCGCGCCGAAAGCCCCATCAGCGGTCCGTCACCGATCAGCAGGCCGTAATCTTTGGAGAAATTACGGCCGCGCATCATCGACAGCATGACCACGTTGCTGATGCTGTTGGCGCCGCAGAACCGAGCTTGTGCGAACGGCAAATCCGAGGAAATGCATAGCACGACAGCATTCGGCAGATCCGCGGCGCGCTGATTGAATTTCTGCACGGAAATCGCGCAGGTCGGCGTATCGACTGACGGAAAGACGTTAAGCACTTTCCGCTTGCCCGCGAAATCGTGCAGAAAAGTGTCCTTGAGCTCCTTTGACACCAGACGAAACACCGGCGCGACGGTGCCCGGCTTCGGAATCTCTCCAACAACCCGCGTCGGCGTACCGCGTAAGGTAATGGTAGGCATGAGGCTCCTCTTTAGTTTTCGGCTATTGCAAGGGCGCTAACTATTCAGCGCGCGGCGCAGCCCATCCGCGTAACGCAGAAAGTCATCGTTCGTCCGGGTTTCGGTTGCACATATCAGCAACGCATTCCCCAATTCAGGATAATGCCCTGAAACGTCGTATCCGCCCAGTATTCCGGCGGAAGCCAGCGATTCCAGCACCTTCTGCGGCAGTTTGGGCAAGCGGATAACCGATTCGTGGAACACTTCTCCGGAGAATACCCCTTCAACCCCTGGCACCGCACACAGCCGCCCGACCAGCGTGCGCACATGGGCCATTGAGCTGGCGGCGACGCGCGCCAAGCCTTCGGCCCCCAGCAGCGACATGTAGATGGTTGCCGCGGTGACCAGCAGGCCTTGGTTGGTGCAGATATTCGAGGTCGCCTTGGACCGGCGGATATGCTGTTCGCGCGCTTGCAGCGTCAGCGTAAACCCCGGTCGTCCGTCGATATCGACCGTGCGTCCGACGATACGGCCGGGCATTTGCCGCACTAGCGTCTGCTTTGCAGTCAGGAAGCCGAAATAAGGCCCGCCCGAGGATAACGGAACACCCAGCGGCTGGCCCTCGCCGCAGACGATATCCGCGCCGCCCGTGCCGCCCCACTCGCCCGGCGGCTTCAACACTGCCAGAGACATCGGATTGACGACCGCGACCGCCAGCGCCTTGTTCGCATGCGCCCAGTCAGTCAACGCGTCAACATCTTCCAGCACGCCGAAAAAATTCGGTTGCGGAATCACGACGGCGGCGATGTCGTGCCCCGCGTACAAACCCAGCGCAGTCGGCAGCGTACGGCCGGACTCCGGATCGTAGTCGACCGGGATCAGCTCGATTCCCTGTGCTTCCGTCAGCGCGCGCACCGCCGAGCGATACAGCGGATGCACGGTCTTCGGCATCAATACACGCCGCGACGAGCTTTCGCCGTTGGCGCGCACCGCCATCAACAATGCTTCGGCCAGCGCCGAAGCACCGTCGTACAGCGACGCGTTGCTGACCTCCATGCCGGTCAACGCGCACATCATGCTCTGGAACTCGTATAGCAGCTGCAGCGTGCCCTGACTGGCTTCGGCCTGGTACGGTGTATAAGCCGAATAGAACTCGCCGCGCGTGGTGATTTCCCATACCGCCGCCGGAATATGGTGCTCATAGGCACCGGCGCCGCAGAAGTTCAGCAGGCTGCCGTCGCGACGCGCGCGCGTGCGCATGATGCGCGCGATTTCCATCTCCGGAACGCCCTCCGGGATCTGTCGCAGGCCATCGCAGCGCAACTCCGGCGGAATTTCGTCGAACAGCGCTTCAATGCTTGGCGCGCCGATCGCCGCGAGCATGTCGCGGATTTCAGGTTCTGTATGCGGAATGAAAGGCATGGTGGATTAGGGCCTATCAGACCGCTTCGACGATCTTCCGATACCCGGCAGCATCGAGCAGGGTTTCGAATTCCGCCGGATTTGCCGGCTTCAATTTCCACAGCCAGCCTTTGCCGTAAGGATCGCTGTTGAGCGTTTCCGGTGCGTCAGCGAGCAGGGAATTGGATTCGATCACCTCACCGGCCAACGGCGCGTATACGTCTGACGCCGCCTTCACTGACTCCACCACCGCACAGGCGTCGCCGGCTGAAAGTTTGCGCCCTGCTTTGGGGACTTCGACGAACACCAGATCGCCAAGCTGTTGCTGTGCATGGTCGGTGATGCCCACCAATACGCTGCCATCGGGTAGCTTCTTCGCCCACTCATGAGATTTCAAGTACTTGAGGTCGGTCGGAATGTTGCTCATCAATTCGCTTCCTTCATTGATCGGTTTTCAGTCCAGGTCTGAATCAAACCGGATTTATACAAGGGATTCACACAAGAACTTTGCCATTGCGCACAAACGGCGCTTTGACTTCGCGCACCGGGAGCCATTGCCCGCGGATTTCGACTTCGAACGGCGCCGCAGCCCCCACCGGCACGCGCGCGAACGCCACCGAACGCTTCATCGTCGGCGCGAACCCGCCGCTGCTGGTTTCGCCGAATAGTCCGTTCGCGGAACGGATTTTCTGATGCGCGCGCAACACGCCACGCTCATCGAGAACCAGGCTGACCATCTTCCGCTGCGGCGCCGCGCGCTGCTTTTCGAGCGCGGCGCGACCGATGAAATCACGGTCGCGCGGCTCCCAGGCAACCGTCCACGCCAGTCCGCATTCCAGCGGCGACACGTTCTCGTCCATGTCCTGCCCATAAAGATTCATGCCGGCTTCGAGCCGCAAGGTATCGCGCGCACCGAGTCCGCAAGGACGCACGCCATCGGCAAGTAACCGCCGCCAGACTTCGACGATCACCTCGTTCGGCAGGATCAGTTCGCAGCCATCCTCGCCGGTGTAGCCGGTGCGCGCCGCGAAATCCTCGCCGACCCAGATTGCGTTGAACGGCGTGATCTCAAGCAGTTTCTCGCCCATGCCGGTAGGCAGCAGCGACGCTACTTTCACGCGTGCACGCGATCCTTGTACGGCGAGAATGCCGAGGTCGGTGCGATGGCAAACCTCCACACCGAACTCCGCCGCTTTCGGCCGAAGCCACGCCAGATCCTTGTCGGTGGTGCCAGCGTTGACGACGAGACGGAAATGCCCGTCAGCGATGAAATAGACAATAAGATCGTCGATGACGCCCGCCTCGGCGTTGAGCATGCAGGCATAAAGCGCCTTGCCGGGCACGGTGAGCCGCGCCACATCGTTCGCCAGCAGACGGCGCAGAAATTCGCGGGTTCGCGCGCCGTGCAGATCCACGGCGGCCATATGGGCGACGTCGAACATGCCGACATCGCTGCGCACCGCATGATGCTCCTCGAGCTGCGAGCCATAGTGAATCGGCATGTCCCAGCCAGCGAAATCGACCAGCTTGGCACCGAGCGCAACATGCTCGGCGTACAACGGAGTTCTTTTCAACATGCGTTCCTGGACAAGAGGTTAAGATCCATCCATCCGGCAAAAACGTCGCCGGCGCGCAGCCTGTCCGCCCTGCCTCTGTCCGGGAACCTGAGAGTTTCAAGTCCGTTGCCGGACTTCTGCCCCATCGGTGGGCACGCGGTTGAACGCGGGCCGCTCTCCAGAGTCAGCGTGCCATCGCGTTCCTTCTGCCTGAGCGATTCCGGGCGAATTTGCGCCTTCGGCGCCGCGCCCGTAACAGCCGGGGCGGTCTCTCACGCGATGCTTATGCTGGAAAATCTAGGCTCAATATACCTGCCCGCGCCGGCGCTGGCGAGCGCCGGGCGGCGGCCGCTCGGCAAGCCAAATGGCGGCGATCGGATTACTCTTCGCGAATCGGCCGGCAATACCAGGGGAATCTTCTGATGTGTATCTCGGATACAGTAAAAAATCTGCTCAGCGAACCCGCCACTTACAGCGCGATTGCCGCCGCCTTCTCGGCGATGGCGGCGATCGCCTCATATCAGGTCAACCGAAAGTCACTGTCGTCGAAGCTGACTGATCGGCTCTACGATTTCGACAAGCTTATTATGGGCAACGCGGCGGACTTCGAAGCGTTCCTCAAGCTAACCACCCGGCCTGTGGCGGATTACTTCGCAACAACGCCGCTCTCGGTGAATGTCGTGAAGCTCAAATCATTCGCCTATTACTACCTCAATCTGTTCGATGAGATCTTTGCAGCTTATGGCTCGCGCTCGCCGCGGTTGGATGACACCTGGAAAGCCTGGCAGTACTACATCTTCGAAAGAATCAGACATCCGCTCGTAAAAGAACTGCTTCTGCAGGAATGCCACTTGACGATCGTAAACGGACAGTTAACGAAAGTCGGTGACGGTCCGAGTGTCTTCACGGACGCATTCATCCGTTTCCTGATGGATAACTACAAACACTGGGAAGGTCCCTGCGACCAGCATTTCTGGTAGGACCAATAAGGATCTACTTTTCCGCAATGGTGACCGTGACTGTCTTCACGCCGGTGTTGGCAGCGACTTCGAGCGTTTGTGTTCCGTCGCCGGATACGACGTGCCCTCCCCACACGGTGACCTTGTAGCCATTGGGGTATTGGAGAGTCGGCACAAACAGAGTGGTGGTCGCTCCAGCCATGAGTACGGCGCCGGCCGGGGGAGTCGTCGAATAATGAAGTGTGAACTTGCCGGTCGTCGTGTTGAAGAACCAACTCGTGGGCGTACCTGCTACGGCCTCTGGGTACGGACGAACCAGCGCCACAAGAGCGGCAGCATTGATGTTCGCTCCCATCAATGGCGCAGCAGGATTGATGACGAGGCCCTCCGCAGATGCCGGACTGATCGCAGTGGTTGGATCACCGCAGGCGCAGTAGGCCCAATTGGCCCATGACATCATGTTGGAGTCCGCATAGCCAGTAACGATCTGAAGAACATAAGGCTGTCCGGATCCGAACTCGGTCATGAATAACGCGTCGCCAGTAGAGGACGAGCGGGAAAGCGCCTTGGCCTGTGCTCCATTCAGAATAAAGCCGCATACCGCTCTATATAGTGATTCCGAGAGGTTCCCCGGTTCGAAGCAGTAGTCGTGGAACGACATTCCGGCGTCGGCAACGTCGAAAGCCGGGAGAGATGTCCCCACCAGTGGGAAAGTCGTCGCCTGCGGTTCGTAGAAGACCATGTGGACGGTATCCACGGTGCGAATGGCGTTCATCAACTTCAACTCCATCGCTCCGATCAGTGCATCGGCGTTCGTCTCCGAGCCGCCATTGGGTTCGTTGATCACATCGTATCCGAGCACCATCGGGGCTGACGCGAATCGCTTCGCCACGTACTGCTCCGCGTCGGCCAGGTATTCCTGCAGACCAATACCGTTTGGTCCGACGCTGTCGGAGAGCAGATTGCTCCATGCGGCCTGCTCGGCGGGATCCTTGTAATACTCTCCGGGAAAAGGAACAACGGGCGACAACGGCGATAAGCCATCCGCCTGGACTGCCCAGGCGGGGAATCCTTCACCTCCGAATATTTCGTTGTATTCGTCCTGATGAAAATCGAGGAGCGTGTAAATTCCGTGATTGGCGAGTATCTGCGCGATCTTGGCAATCTGCGCGAGATAGCCACTGTCGAATATGCCGGGCTGCGGCTCAAGTGCCGCCCAGATGATTCCGAGCCGCACAACGTTGAATCCATTTTCCTGCAAGAAAGCGGCATCATCATCGTCGAATCCAAGCGCCTGCGGTGTATACGGAGCCAGCTTGTTGACGACATTGGTGCCGTGAACGATCAGAACACGTCCGCTCGAATCCAAAAGCCACCTGCCGCTGTGCAACGGTGCGGTTGCGGCGACAGCGCCGATACTTCCGGTCGCCAGAAAGGCGCTGAATACTGTTGCGAGCAAAATCATTGCGCGGCGTGCAAGCAATGAGCCCGCTTTCCAAACCCCATCCTCGGCCATAATTTTCATGGCACTCCCCCTAAGCTGTTTTGTTATTTTTTCAGCTGCATCGTTTTAAGCATTGACCGCGCTGCCCGTCTCTACTGTTCAGACCCCCTCAATGAACCAAGTAGGGATAGACAATCTTGTTGGGATCGGCGCCGTTACTCAGGCCCGGCACGATATAGACTCGCTCCGAAAGCCCGACGATATCCTCAAGTGGCAGATATTTGCCGCAGTCCGGATCATTGATTGCATCGCAGCTTTTGTTGGTAACGCCACTGGGAGGCGTGATCGGCGTGATCGTATATCCTGCCGTGACATAGGCACTTGAGCAGAACGGCAATCCCGCACCGCCGGCGGCGCAGTAGGTATCGCGCGCAACAGTGGCGACATAGAGATTGGCCACCGTCGTACTGTTCAAACTGCCGCGGGCGCCGGATGGTTGACCGATATCTTTCCAGACCTGCAAGGCAGAACCGTTGAGACAATTGCTCTTGGTCGGATCGGTCGATGCGTTGGTGCAGCTGTCAAAACCAGCGGCATCAGGATTGGTCTGGCTCAGACTGGCCACACCTTCCAGCAACCCGAAATCAAAACTCTGGGGCTGGAGACTCCCCCCGTCATAAACGCCGACGCTGACGTAAGTCGCATTGTTCACCGCCGGACTGGCGTGGTTGACCCCGACCAGGAAAGCGATGTTGCCATTCTTGTCATTGAGGGTGCCGACGATCGAAGTGTTATAGGGCGCTGTATCCTGCGTGTCCTCGTAACAGGGAACTTTATAGGCGATGCAATGAGGGCCCACATTACCTGCAGGTCTGCCCTCATTGATCTTCATCGCTGAAACCATCGAAAGCTTCTGCTGCATGTAAATGCCAATGGCCCCGGCGAGATCGGAAGCGACCGTTTTGTAATTGACGCCGTGGATGTGGGTTTCATTGCTATTACTTCCGCGTGTCGCCAATATCGATCTGCCATAGAACCTGTCGATTTGCCCCTTCTCGGATGGCTTGGTGATGCGGTACACAGCGATTGGCGACGGCGGCAGAGGCGCAAGATTCTGGCAAGCGGAAGAAAGACTCCCTGAGTCCTGATTGATGGCGCAGAGCCAGCGCCGCGATGCCGTCTGATCCTCGAAGACCGCATAGCGCATCAGAGTATTGAATTCGTCCCCCGTCGCCCGTGACACGGTCTCGCTGCTACTATCGAATTGGGGAATGACGTTCCTCGTCGAATGCGGGAAACCGTCAATGGCCGGCGCGGTCCATGAGTATTCGTTGGTGCTGTAGAACGGTTCTACGAAGATCTGGGAACTCGATCCGCCAGCCGACAAGAACGTATGGCGCAGTTGATTGTATAAAGTCTTGTTCGGGGTCGAAATGAAAACGACTTCTGCCGGCGCGGTCTGTGCATTGGGCGTCGAAAATGTCAGCGTTGCCGACCGGCTTTTCAATGTGATGTTATTAATGCTGTTGCCAATGCTGCCCAAGACGAGCGGCCGGCATCTGTCCGCATAGACGATCGAATCGCACGGGGTGCGACCAAACGAATAGTGACTATCCGCTCTCGAATACACATAGCTTTGGTAACCGAGATAGGCGGCACGCGGCGGCATCGAAACGACGACCACGATGGCGTCATTGCGTCCTAATCGATAGTACTGGTTGACGTCATTGCCACTCGCGCTTGTCACCGTATAGCTATTGGCGACGTCGCCTTTGCTGTGTTTGTCGCAACGTCCGCTGGTGACATAGCAGGGATCAACAAATTCGTTGACGGAACCGTTCGACACGGGCGGTTGAATTTCGATGTATGGCGCCGCCGGGTTGTTGCCCCCACAGCTGTGAAATATCTGAATGGCAACCGCGCAATCCGACAGCTCGAAGACGTGCGCGCTACCCTGAACGACGCTGTAGCCGAGTTGGCTGCTGACCGCGCCGAGCCAGTCGGTCCACAGGCTGCCCAGGCAATACGCGTTGACGGAATGTAACAGCCCGAATGCACACAACAACCTCATCCCGTAGTGCTTGAAAGACGTTGCCATTAGTTTTTGTTTTCCCCGCTTCTGCATGCGCAATGTAACAACATTAGAAAGCGCTCACCAGCGGCCTGTCTAGTGGTTTCTTTCGTAGAACGATGCGACTCGACAGGGGCCTCGGATATTTCAAATATTTACAACTTTAGTCTAAATGCACATAAAACCTTCGCTAACCAACGCGTCGACTTTCTATGGCAATGCCTGCGGCACTCGGAAGGTATTGATACAAACAGAATTTCCGGTGGGTCGGAGTAGCTGCGCTCTCACCTGATTCCATGCATCCAGCGCTTCAGCAGCGGGATCAACAGCAACGCGAACACGCCGGAAGCCAGCCCGAGCCAAACCATGTTGTGAAACAAGCTGCCGTATTTCCCCGCCGCGACGGCGACGTCGATCTTTTCGCCGGGCTTGATGTCGAGCGATGCGAAGCTGGAGAACAAAGCCGCGAGCTGTTCGGAGAACGACGTCGCGAGTAACCAAGCGCTCATCATGACCGCAGCAACGCTGGGCACGGTCAGTTCAGAGATCGCGGACAGCGTGATCGGCGACAGGCAGACTTCGCCGATTTCCAGAATGAGATAAGCGAGCGCCAGCCACCACACGCTGCCAAGTTGTGACGATGTGACGGTGGCATTGGCCATTCCCAGCGGTATAAAAGCGAAACCCGCAAGCGCGAGCCCGATCGCGCTCTTGACCGGCTTGCCGGGATTGGCACCGCGCTTTTCCAACCATGGCCACAGCCAGGCGAACAGCGGCGCGAGCAGGACGATGAAGAGCGCTCCCAGATACGTCAGCGAGCCGGCGGTTTGTGGCAGCACAGCGCTATCGCGGAAGATCAGCGCGAAGGCAACAATCGTCAGAAGTGCGAGCACAGCACGTGCGGCAGAAGCGGCTTTCAAACGCAGCGATAGCCAGACCAGGAACGGCGACGCAGCAAGCGGTGCGATCGACCACGGCAGCGGCTGACCACCATGAATCACCATCGACGGAAACAAGTCCTTGGTCAGCATGCGATCCGTGAATGTGACCCAGGACGCGTAGGTCTGCTCATACAGCGCGAAGAACAGCAGCACGAAAAAGATATAGAAGATGATCGAGACCATGCGGTCGCGCTGCACTTTGTCGCAGCGCGTCGTAACGAACCACCCCAGCCAGCCCAGCCAGATCACCAGCATCAGCACCTGTGCGCCAGCAATGAATTGCGGGATCAGCAGCATCGCGGCGGTCCCAATCACTACGAGCAGCGTCCCCGCGTAGATGGTTTTTTCCAAGCTGAGCGGACCGAGCACGCGCCGCGTGAGTTTGGCCGCGTCCGGTGGCTCGGCATAGCCAAGCAGGAATTTCTGGTTGTTCACGAACACCGTCAGCCCAGCCAGCATGCCGATGCCGGCAGCGCCGAAGCCATAGCGCCAGCCGTAGACCTCACCGATATATCCGCAGATCAAGCTGGAAAACAGCGCGCCGAGATTGATGCCGGCGTAATACAGCGTGAAACCCGAATCGCGGCGCGGATCGTTGACTGGATACAGCTTGCCGACGATGCTGGCGATGTTCGGCTTGAGAAAACCGACGCCGCAGATGATCAGCGATAGCGAGACATAAAACGCCGCCAGTGCGGTGGCGTCGCGATGGATAACGCCGGCGGCATCCACTGTCGCCGCACGGCCTTCGTAAGCCATGCCGAGATGACCGAAGCACAGCAGAATGCCGCCGAACACCACCGCCTTGCGCATCCCGAGATAACGATCGGCGAGCATGCCGCCGATCACCGGCATCGCATAAACCATACCCGCGTAGGCGCCGAGCACCGTGTAACCGAGCTTGTCGCCAAACAAGTGGTGCTTGAGCATGTACAGCAACAGCAGCGCCTTCATGCCGTAGAACGAAAAGCGCTCCCACATCTCGGTGAAGAAACAGACGAACAGTCCTTTCGGATGTCCCAGCAGTTCCTCGGGCACAGCCTGCGGCGGCGCGGCATCGGGGGCGATGACTGACATCGGATTCTCTGGCGAGTGATTGTCGGGCCAGTATAGATAAACCAACAGCCGTCGCCGCAGAGAGAAAGAACAGCGTTCGCTTTTAAAGATCAGGAAGGATAGGCTTCATTGCCTTCGGCATCGGAAGCCGAAGTCGGAAATTGCGACATCCCGCGTTGATATTTTTCTGGCGCTGTCGCATTTACAGGACGTTTTGCCGGAGAAATCTATGGACAGAAAGCCTTCACGCAGCCCGCACCGGCGGACTGAGCGGGGACAGACCCGCTCTTCTTATTCACGCCGCGGCCTGCTTCGGCATGTGTCCCACCTGATCTGGATCGGAACGCTGCCATGCGCAAGTCTGGCCAGCGTCCCGGAAGCGCCACCGCCCGCGACGCTGACCACCCTCCATTCTTTCGACAGCACTGACGGTGCCAGTCCGGCAGCGGCGCTCATCGAAAGCAGCGACGGCAACTTTTATGGCACCACCGCGGGATTTTTCGGGCTCGCTGTGGGAAGCGCTTTTAAAATCACCAGCGCCGGCGTGCTGACCAATCTGCATACCTTTGACGACTTCGTCACGCCAGGCGGCGGCATGACGCCTGGCGCCAGCCTCATCCAGGGCAACGACGGCAATTTCTACGGCACGACGTCGGACATTCCCCATTATGGATTCGGCACCCTATTCAAAATGACCGACGCAGGGGCGTTGACCACGCTGTACAGCTTCAACGGGACAGCAACCGACGGCAACACACCGCTGGCACCCTTGATCGAGGACAGCGCGGGTAATTTATACGGCACCACATGCGGCTGCGGCGGCAGATTCAGTTACTACAGCGTCGCCTTCAAGTTCGATACCGATCAGACGGTGAGCGTATTGCACACCTTTAGCGACAATGCCGACGGCGACCCCACGACGGCCGCGTTGCTTCTCGGCACGGATGGCAATTTCTACGGCACGACGAATGGCGGCGCCGATGGCGTTGGCATCGGCGCGGGAACGGCATTCAAACTGGCGCCCGACGGCACCTATACCACCTTGTATACATTCACCGGCGGCATCGATGGCGGAGGACCTGCCGCCGCGCTAATCGAGGCCAGCGACGGCAACTTCTACGGGACCACCCGACTCGGCGGCGCAGCTGACTATGGCACCGTATTCCAACTGACCCCCACAGGAACCCTAACCACGCTCTATTCTTTCATCGGCGGCGCCGATGGCGCTTATCCCGCCGCACCTTTGATTCAAGCCAGCGATGGCAATCTCTATGGGACAGCGGCGGGCTACCAGGGCCTTGATCCCACGACATCGAACTTCGGCGCAGTCTTCAAGATCACACCGAAGGGCGATTTCACGACCATTCACTCCTTCAGCAGCGGTGATGGCGCCTACCCCGCAGGCGGGCTGATCCAGGCCAGCGACGGCAACTTCTATGGCACCACTTCGAGCGGCGGTGCCAATTCGGGTGGCGGCGCCAATAATTTCGGTACTGTTTTTAAATTGGAAGTGGATCTGCAACCGCCGCGCGGAAAGCCTCACGTTTATCTGACGCAGATTCCACGACAACCACTGGCGCAACCTGAGGCAACCGCGCTGGGCTGGACCACCAAGGGCGCCACCTTCTGCGTCGCCTCAGGCGAGTGGAAAGGAAAGAAATCGAATGCCGGTTTCGGAATCGTCAAAATCACCACGCCCGGCGTGCATCGCTATGCCCTTACCTGCATCGGCAAAGGGGGCGCCACAACGGCTGTCTCCAACGTGACCGTGTGGTGAAGTGACGCGGCTGAACGCGTGGACACGCTATGCTTTGCCCACCCTACTCTTGCTGACGCCATGCAAAACCAGCAAAGCACCGTGAAGTCCTGCGGCAGAGATATCCGCTTGAAGCCGGGTTGGGCGTTCCCTACATTCATCGTCGCATCAATGTCGTGAGAGCATGCAGCCAAGGTAGGTACCGCCAACTTTTCCAGCGGTGATAGAACCCGAAATGGTATTCGGATCGAACGTATCTGGGTATTGAGAGATGACTTTTTGAAGACAGGTCGGCGTGAGCCCGCGCGTACGACTTTCGCAAGTAGCCTGCGACCCACCAAAGTGCTCCTGCACATCCTTTCCTTTGCACATGTCTGGGAATGGATCTCTCGCCCGAATAAATTCGCCAGCGGTTACCGGTCCATTAAATCTTGCTTTCGAGATGTTTTGGTCGGCGTTGGCGCACACGCACATTGCAGTGAGTAGCACAAACGCATGAATGGTCACTGCTACTTTCATAATCTCTCCTGATCACCTGCATATTGCTCAAATTCATGTAGGTCGGAACAGCCCGCAGGGCGTATTCCGACTTCCGCGAGATCACTCCGACCTCTTTGGCGGGATGGAGTACGTACCCACAACGTGTGCCACGGGTTCATTCTTTCCCTCCGAATACAACGATACCTCACCGACAGCGAGTGCCCTACCCACTTTCATGAGCTTGCAGACGCCCAGAATGCGTTTGCTCGCTTCGGGTTTACGCAAGAAGTTGATGGTGAGACTAGTCGTGACCGCCAGAGGAACGATGCCGATTTGACCCAGTATTGCGACATATAACGCAACATCCGCCACGCCCATCAGAACCGGGCCAGAAACTGTGCCGCCGGGTCGAAGATCTTCTGGGCCGACTTCAAGCGATACCGTGGCACCGAGATTTCCAACAGCCTCGATCACGACTTTTGTTTGCGGAAATTCTTCAGCAATGAATGCGGCAACTTCTTCTTTGGTAACCACGAGAATGCCCTCAGTAAAACCCCATGCCAGATTAAGTCTATGTAGGTCGGAATAGCCCGCAGGGCGTATTCCGACTTCCGCGAGCGATCCCCACTATTCATAGCCATCGATCTTCGAATCACTCCCGCCACCCCAATCCACAGCATATTGTCCCTCGCGGACGAAACGATGAAAGCTTGAATACGGCCAGTCAATCGCTTGTTTGGCGTAGCCATGTTTCACCGGATTGAAGTGAATATAGTCCACATGCCGCTCCCAATCATGCTCATCGCGAATGGCGTGTTCCCAAAAGCGCCGTTGCCAGATGCCGCGTTCACCTTTTCTTTTCCGGACGGCCGATAGACGCTCGGTCGCGGGTATCTGTCTGGCGAATACCGTTTTGATCAGACGCCAGCGAGTTGAGAAATCAGAGTTGCCATCTGGCAACGTCCACATTGCATGCAGATGGTCCGGCAGAACCACTATGGCATCGATCCGGAATGGATAGCTCGCGGAAGTCGGAATACGCCCTGCGGGCTATTCCGACCTACTGGGCTTGTGAATCAGCCAACCAATGGCCTTCCTACCCGGAATCGCCCATGCCAGTACCATTACACCTAGCACTGGCGACCGCTCTCGATTAGCAACGAAAAGCATTACAGCTGTTGCGCAGATAAGTAAGAGCAGGTCAGTCATCCACCACGGTATTCCGCGCCGTTCGGACCATAAATCAATTGCCCGTACTTTCCGCTGTTCTCTCCCAGTGGCTTGTGCAACAAGTCCGGCAAGCTGAACCAGGGTCCAGATCGCAACAGCCGCCAGATTAAAGATCATAGACCCCGCCATATATGGCTCACTCACACATCGCAAAATTTACTTCATGTAGGTCGGAATACGGCCTGCGGGCTATTCCGACCTATCGGACTCCGATTAGCCGTACTTGCGATAGCCATCCATGAAGTAGACAGAGTTGTGGCTCCACTGATCTAACCCAAATACTTTCACGCCTGCCGCTACTATGACTGAGATTGAGTTTGCACCGTGCAATGTAGGAATAATGACGTCTCTGTCTACGTAGAACGTATTGCGCATACCAATCTTCGGTGCGCTACTATAGCTTGCTCTTGCCCCTTCTTCCCATTTTGCGATTTCCGACTCTGTGGCTGGTTTTGCGGCGGCCATGAAATGAGTGACGATAGCGCTATGCATCGCAGCGACCTGTTCGGCTGCTCGCTGCAGATCAATGCGAGCGCGCCAGAGTTCAGATTGAAGGGTTCGAAGCGGGTCAAGTGCTTGTACTGATGCAGCAGGTTGTTGCGCTTCCGCTGACGCCCCCCACGTCTTCCGTATTGCTTGCTTAATTTTTGCGCAGCTCGTTGTTACGGCGTCCACCATGTCCTCTATGGTGTCGTCATATGCAGTCACCGTAAGTCCCGCAAGATCAGTGGGGAGTCGAAACTCCCGTTCCACTGACTTAGGAACCAACACAAAGCACTTCTCAATGCCCAGGCCTCCAATAAAAAGGCCCAGTTCGAAGACAACATTGTCTCGAACAGTGCTATAGGTTTCTCCTCGAATGATTGTTTGATCATCTTTATGAAAAACGAATACGGCGTAGTCAGTTTCCTTTGTGCGCGCAAACAAAGCAGGCAATGTCAATGACGACAAGTCAAATGCGTTATCCCACTGTTTAACTCGACCATCGTGCTCCAGCCTGACATTTACCGCTTCGGCTACCGGAAGCGCTTCGCGAGAAGAGGCTATAAAGATACGCGGAAGATCAGCCATATTTCGATCCATGTCGTGAGAATGAGCAAGGCTACGGTGCCACTTGAAAATGCACCCGAAAGACACCTCAGTTTTCACCGAATTATACGTCGGCGGCGCTTCAAGCTCGACGAGTATTTGCAGCCCCGCCGGAACGAATGTTACGAGAGAATCCCTGGATTGTTCTCATGATGCTCCCTGTCCGACGACGGACTTCACCCGCCATTCTCGTAATGACCTTCGGTGCCTGGCTTTCGCCGGCACTGTAATCACAAACTCAAACAGGGGTATTTCAAAATGTCTGATGACAACCGGGTTTCGGCGAAGCTTTCCGATCAGGATCTGCCCGATATCCTCGGCGCTGTTGCCACCATCCGCGCGAAGCTGCAGTTTCTGGTGACGCTGTCGCCGCAGGAGCGCAGGGAGATGGCGATCCTTTGGCTACAGCGCCTGCGCGCACCGAATCAATGAGACTGTCCCGCTTTCGCCGCGCGGCGTCCGCACTTACCATGCGTACTTCACGCACCATATCCGCCTCGCGATGAAATCCATTCTGCTCGCCACCGCCGTGCTGCTCGCGATCGCGAGTCCAGCCGCCAATACCGCCACCGGAAACAGTTCGATGAAACCGTTCTCAGTACACGATCTGGTCATGCTCGATCGCGTCTCCGATCCGCGCCTGTCGCCGGACGGCCGCTACGTCGTCTATCAATTGCGCGAAACCGATTACGACGCCAATAAGGGCGTGAACGGACTCTGGCTGCTGGATCTGCACGCTAAGAGCGCGGCGCCGCGCCGCCTGACAGCGCGCAGCAACAGCGCCACCTCGCCGCGCTGGGCCGCCGATGGCCGCGCGATTTATTTCCTCTCCGCGCGCTCGGACAGTCAGCAGGTGTGGCGGCTCGATCTTTCCGGCGGCGACGCGCAGCCGGTGACAAAGCTGCCACTGGAAGTCGGCACCTTCGCGTTATCACCAGACGGCAAACGCATCGTCGTATCGATGGAAGTGTTTCCGGATTGCGACACGCCGGAATGCACGAAGAAGCGTCTTGATGAGCGCGCCACGCGGAAAAGCAGCGGTGAAGTCTTCGACAAGTTATTTATCCGCCATTGGGATACCTGGAGCAATGGCACGCGCTCGCAGCTGTTCGCGCTTGCGCTCGACGCGCATGGCTTAGCGAGCGGCGCGCCGGTGTGGATCACCAAGGGCATCGATGGCGACGTGCCTTCGAAGCCGGACGGCGATGACAGCGATTACACCTTCACGTCCGACAGCGCGACCGTAATCTTCACCGCCCGCATCGCGGGAAGCACGGAGCCGTGGAGCACGAATTTCGATCTGTTCCGCGTACCGGTCGATGGCGCGAAAGCAGCTGTGAATCTGACCGCCGACAATCCTGCCTGGGACGCCGGGCCGATGGTGTCACCGGATGGCAAAACGCTCGCCTACCGCGCCATGAAGCGTGCGGGTTTCGAGTCCGACCGCTTCGGCATCATGGTCAAGGATCTGGCGAGCGGCGCGACGCGCGAGGTCGCGCCGAAATGGGATCGCTCCGCGAGTGGGCTGGGGTGGTCGCGCGACGGCCGCACGCTGTACACGTTGGCCGACGATCTCGGCCAAACGCGGTTGTTCGCCGTCAGCGTTGCCGATGGCAAAGTTCATGCGCTGACCGGTGATGGCCATGTCAGCGCGTTCGATGTCTGCCGCGACGGCGTTGTCTACACACAGGATTCACTGACTTCGCCCGCGCAGCTTTTTCACGCCAAGCTCGACGGCGGCGCGGCAGCGGCGCTCACGCGGCTCAATGCCGAGCGGCTCGCGGATATCGCGCTTGGTGAACCGGAACAGTTCAGCTTCAAAGGCTGGAACGATGAGACCGTGTATGGCCACGTCGTGAAACCGGCTGGCTACCAAGCGGGCAAGAAATATCCGGTCGCTTTCATCATCCACGGCGGTCCACAGGGCAGCATGGGCAATGACTGGCATTACCGCTGGAATCCGCAGACCTACGCGGGCGCCGGCTTCGCGGTCGTCTTCATCGACTTCCACGGCTCCACGGGTTACGGCCAGGCATTCACCGACTCGATCAGCGGCGACTGGGGCGGCAAGCCGCTCGAAGATCTGAAAAAGGGCTGGGCGCACGCAATCGCCAAATACGATTTCCTCGACGGCACCCGTGCTTGCGCGCTTGGCGCGTCCTACGGCGGCTATATGGTCAACTGGATCGCCGGCAATTGGGCGGCACCGGAATCAGGCGCGTGGAAATGCCTGGTCTCGCACGACGGCGTGTTCGACAACCGCATGATGTCCTACTCGACCGAGGAGCTTTGGTTCGACGAATGGGAGAACAAAGGCACGCAATACGATGTGCCGCTCAATTACGAGCAGTTCAATCCGGTCAATCACGTGGCCGACTGGAAAGTGCCGATGCTGGTGGTTCAAGGCGGCCAGGATTTCCGCATTCCGCTGGAACAAGGCGTGGCGATGTTCACCGCTTTGCAGCGGCGCGGCATACCGAGTCAGTTCCTGTATTTTCCCGACGAAAATCACTGGGTGTTGAAGCCACAGAACAGCGTGCAATGGCACGAAACGGTTCTGGCGTGGCTGCAAAAATGGACGACCCCGCAGTAGCGGGGCCGTTTAGCAGGCTTGTTTAGGCGCTCGCAGCGAGCGCCGCCAAAGGGTGTCTTATCCGCCGAGTGCGCTGCGGTTCAGCGTCACTTCCTCACTCTTCACCAGGTTGGCGAGCAGATCAGCGTCGTTTTCCAGACCAAGGCGCTTCACCGCATCCATGCCGACCAGCAGCGGCATGCGGGCGTCGGGTTCACCTGCGAACTTGATCATGACGTGCGCAACGGCGACCACATCGACCAGATCTGCCGGCCCTTCGTGCGGACGGCAGGGATCACGATACTGTTCCGGGACCCGCGAAATCTCTTCCGGGAAGCGCCAGGCACGCAGAATGGTGCCGCCGAGATCGCCGTGAATCTCTTCGATCATGGTAGCCAGTACCGCCGGGTCAATCTGCATGCCAGCCTGCTCATCCACCGCTGCCAGCAGCGGCAGCGCGCCGATGGAATGCATCAGACCGGCGAGCAGCGCTTGATCGGCAGGAACCTTCTTGCAGCGCTGTGCGAGGACGCTGCACAGGGCTGCCATTTCCTTGCTGTTGGCCCAGATCTCGCGCAGCACGCGCTTAACCACCGGGCTGCGCGGCTCGAACGAATTTTCCAGCGCGAACGCCGTGACCAAGTCACGCACGTAATCGATGCCAAGCCGCAGCACCGCTTGCGGCAACGAGCGGATTTCCGCACGCGCGCGCACCAGCGGGCTATTGGCGACACGAATGATGCGGGCGGTCAGGGCCGCGTCGCGAACAATCTCGACGGCGAGAAAATCGACGGTGACATTCGGGTTCGATGCCGCGGCGCGCACGCGCATTGCGACTTCGGGCAGCGACGGCATTTTGACCGCATTGAAGCGGACGCCGTCCAGCACCGTCTGAAGGATCTTTTGTTCCACCGCCGCCGTCTGTTGTTTCATTTCTCTCCCCGTTCTGAGCGCATGCATGGGTCTAGTGTGTTTAGCCTAATCGTGTGACCGCGCGTAGTTTCTATCGGCAGACGAGCGGTCCCATCTGACCGGCTATTCGGCCAACGGGACAGAGACTTTAGAAAAGCGCGACGAATGGAGCCAGGAAGACGCTGAGCGTCGTCGGAACAGACCTACTCAGACTGCCGGCGGGCGCGCTCAATGATACCGGTGGTCGAGTAGCCTTCGTAAAAATCGAGGATCACGACCTGTCCGCCGTGCTTCGTCACCGCGTCATAACCGGCAACCTGTTCGGGCTTGTAATCGCCACCCTTGACCAGCAGATCCGGCAACACCTTTGAGATCAGGCGCGCAGGGGTATCCTCGGCAAAAGGCACGACCCAGTCCACGCATTTGAGCGCGGCGAGCATACGCATGCGGTCTTCAACCTTGTTCAGCGGACGCGTCGGTCCTTTGAGACCGCGCACCGAGGTGTCGTCATTGACCGCGACGATCAGGACATCGCCAAGCTTGCGCGCCGCCTCGAGGTAGCGCACATGGCCGACATGCAGCAGGTCGAAGCAGCCATTGGTCATGACGATGACCTGCTCCTGCGCGCGCGCGTCGGCGACGCGTTCGAGCAGCTGCTCCTCGCTGAGCACACCGCTATCGTCCTCATGCTGGCGGCGCACGGCGCGCACGAGTTCGGTGGTGGACACTGTCGCCGTGCCGAGCTTGGCGACGACGATGCCGGCGGCGAGATTGGCGATGCGTGCGGCATGCGCGAAGTCGTGGCCGGCGGCGAGCGAAGCACCGAAGGTGGCGATCACGGTGTCGCCGGCGCCAGTCACGTCATAAACTTCGCGCGCCTCGGCCGGCAGGTGCAGCGGTGAGTGGCCAGGCACAAGCAGGGTCATGCCCTGCTCGCTGCGCGTAACCAGCAGCGCATCGAGCGCCAGTTCCTCGCGCAGCTTCTCGCCCTTGGCGACGATCGTTGCCTCGTCAGGACAGCGGCCGACGACCGCTTCGAGTTCACCGAGGTTGGGTGTGATCAGCGTGGCACCACGATAAGGCCGCCAGTCACTGCCCTTGGGGTCGACCAGGACCGGCTTGGCAGCGGCACGCGCGGCGGAAATGAGCTCGACCGCATCGGCCAGCGTACCCTTGCCATAGTCAGACAGAATCACGCACGCGCAGTCCGCCAGCGCCAGACGGAAACGCGCCAGATAAGCGGCACGATCGAAAGCGCCAATCATCGACAGCGATTCCTCGAAATCGAGCCGGATCAACTGCTGATTGCGCGACAGCACCCGCAACTTAGTGATCGTCGGCAGCTTCGCCGCTTCGATGAAATCCGCGCGCACATGCTGCGCTGCCAGCGCGCTGCGCAAGCGCGCAGCGGCCTCGTCACGCCCGACGACACCGAGCAAGTGCGCTTCGCCACCCAGCGCGGCGATATTCACCGCCACGTTGGCCGCCCCGCCGGGACGGGTCTCGTCCTTCTGGATGCGCACCACCGGCACCGGTGCCTCGGGCGAAATACGCGTGGTCGGACCTTGCCAATATCGATCCAGCATCACATCGCCCGCGACCAGCACGCGGGCGACGCCGAAGTCGGGGATGGATGTAATCAAGTGATCCTGCGAGTCGCGCGTGCGGTGATATCAGGAAGCCATTTTCTTGCCGGCGGCCGGCTCATTGATAAGCGCCAGCCACTCGGCGTGCGTATCGCGTTCACCACGCACCTGCGCGTGATACGCCGCTTGCAGCCGCTGCGTGATCGGACCGCGGCGGCCGGCGCCGACGACGCGATTGTCGACCTCGCGGATTGGCATCACCTCGGCGGCGGTACCGGTAAAGAACGCTTCGTCGGCGACATACATCTCATCGCGCGTCAGACGGCGCTCTTTAACCGGAATGCCCGCTTCCTGCGCGAGCTCGATGATCGTGCGACGGGTGATGCCGTCGAGGGCGGAGGTTGTATCGGGTGTCAGCAGCGCACCGTCCTGAACAAGGAAGATATTCTCGGCGCTGCCTTCGGCGATGTAGCCTTCGGGATCGAGCATCACCGCTTCGTCGTAGCCATCGCGCAGCGCTTCATTGAGCGCCAGCATCGAATTCAGGTAATTCGCGTTGGCCTTGGCACGGCACAGCGAAGCATTTACGTAGTGGCGCGAATACGAACTGGTACGCACGCGAATGCCGCGTTCGACATTGTCGGCGCCAAGATAGGCACCCCAGGTCCATGCGGCAACGATCACATGTACCTTGAGATTATCGGCGCGCAGGCCCATGCCCTCGGCGCCATAGAACACCATCGGACGGATATAGGCTTCCTTGAGCTTGTTCGCGCGCAGCACTTCGAGCTGCGCAGCATTGATCTGTTCCGGGCTGAAGGGAATCTTCATGCCGATGATCTTGGCCGAGTTGAACAGCCGCTTAGTGTGTTCCTCAAGCCTGAAAATCGCAGTGCCCTTGGGCGTTGAATAGGCGCGGACCCCTTCGAAGCAACCGACGCCGTAGTGCAGCGTATAAGTCAGAACATGGGTGGTCGCCTCGCGCCAGGGCACCATTTCACCGTCGTACCAGATAAAGCCGTCACGGTCGGCCATCGTCGTCATTGCTTCGTCCTCATTTCAAAAAGCGAACAGGCCGCTTTGCGGCCGGCGCGATTATACCCCTCGGCCATGCGCCGGATGGTGCAGCGCGGCACCCACGGCGACCCGCGCCCAGCTGCAAAACAACAAAAAGGCCGGCCTCTTCAGGCCGGCCTCGGATTCCATCGGTCGGGTCGGCTCAGTGCACGCGTTCGAGCACCGTCGCGACGCCCTGCCCCATGCCGATGCACATGGTCGCCACGCCGAACTGCGCGTTCTTCTCGTTAAGGACGTGCGCCAGCGCGCCGGTGATGCGTGAACCAGAGCAACCCAGCGGATGACCGAGCGCAATGGCGCCACCCTTAAGATTCACGCGGTCGATGCGATCGAGCATCTTCAGCTCGGTTAATACCGCCAGCGCTTGCGCTGCGAAGGCTTCGTTGAGCTCAAAATAATCGATGTCCGACAGCGTCAGTCCGGCGCGCTTGAGCGCCTTCTGCGTGGCCGGCACCGGTCCGCGGCCCATGATCGCAGGCTCACAGCCGGCGGCCGCGATCGCACGGATCTTCACCAGTGGCTTCAGGCCCAGCGACTTCGCTTTATCGGCCGACATGATGAGTGTCGCCGATGCGCCGTCCGAAAGCGCCGAGCTGTTGCCAGCGGTAACGGACCCCTTCGGATTAAACGCGGGCTTCAGTGACAGCAGCGCATCGAGGCTGGCGTCAGAGCGCACGACTTCGTCGAAATCGGCAACGGCCGGAACACCATCGGCATCGTGGCAGGCGATCGCCACGATTTCGTTCTTGGTGGCGCCGCTCTTGTAAGCCTCATAAGCCTTCTTGTGCGACGACAGCGCAAACTCATCCTGCGCCTTGCGCGAAATCTGGAACATCGTCGCCAGCATTTCAGCGGTCAGACCCATCATCGCCGCCGCCTTGGCGGTGGTCAGGCTCAGCTCCGGATTACCGTCGAAACCGTGCGCCATGCCGACGTGGCCCATATGCTCGACACCGCCGCACACATAGATATCGCCGACGCCAGCTTTGATTGCGCTATACGCGGAATGGATCGCCGTCATTGATGAGCCGCACAAGCGGTTCACGGTCTGCGCGGAAATCTCGTTCGGCAGGCCAGCCAGCAACGCGGCCTGACGTGCAATATTGAAACCCTGTTCGAGCGTCTGCGTCACACAGCCCCAGATCACGTCCTCGATTTCCTTGACGTTGACAGCCGGGTTGCGCGCCAGAAGCGCCTTGATCATTTCCGCAGAGAGGTTTTCCGCGCGCACATTGCGGAACATGCCGCCTTTCGAGCGGCCCATCGGGGTTCTGACTGCATCAACAAGTACGACATCGGTCATCGCAATTCTCCGTTCAGCCAGCGTCCGCACCACGGACGCCGGCGTTCAAATCACTTCTGGTAGTAGGTCTCGCCCTTGGCGGCCATTTCCTTCATGCGCGCAGTCGGCTCATAGAGCTTGTGGAAGCTCGAATACTTGGCACACTTCTCGACGAACGTCTTCAGGCCCATCAGATCGGCGTACTTGAGTGCGCCGCCGAGATGCGGCGGGAAACCGACGCCGAGGATCAGACCCATGTCGGCCTCGTTTGCCGTTTCGACGATGCCCTCTTCCAGGCACCGCGCCGTTTCGATGACCATCGGAATCATCAGGCGAT
>Ga0265334_10000073_pt1 | contig 73197 bp, 62 predicted proteins | sample 42023metaG_FD_192442 | JGI IMG/M metagenome (GOLD analysis project Ga0265334, IMG submission 192442) | Rhizosphere microbial communities from Carex aquatilis grown in University of Washington, Seatle, WA, United States - 4-20-23 metaG | ecosystem: Host-associated > Plants > Roots > Rhizosphere...
AGATACATAGCAGCAACAACACCGGTACAGAACATTTGCAACATCGCCGCGATAATTTGTGCTAGATGCCATTGATCAGGCAGAAAAGCGATCACGGCACAGCAGATGCCCATTACAACGAGCAGTCCCCATCCAATATTGCCGCGCAGGATGAACTTGCCATCCAGCGTGTTGCGGCCTTTTCCAGAGTCCGCGCTTTTCAATTCCATCGATCCGCTCCCTGTGTTATCGCCGCCCGATGGAATTTTGGCGCATTTACCGCGGGATCGGAACTGCAGTCAGTAATTTTTAGGCGAACAGCATCCGATGAAGACCGGACAACGCTTCTCCAAGCCGCTGATGGTTGGCCAAAGCAAACCAAGCCATGATCAATACCATGCCGGAACCGAGAAGGATTCCGCCTGCGGTCTGTTCCGCGGGTGTGGAACGCGGCGCCAGCACCGTCCGACGCCGAGGCATCGGCGCCCTGGAAAATACCAGGCGTGATCGCCAAGCCTGGATGCGATTACGCCAGCGAGCGACTTGAGCGTTCCGGCCGCGAACGCCGGACCTGCCGGGAGCTGCTGGCATTGCTACTTGCAAACGATGGAGGGTCATAACTGTCCTTTTCAACAGTACTGTGTATAATCACAGTATCGTGAATTGGGCCGATACGCAAGCATGCCGCCGAATGAGCTAACGCCGCGACAAGCCGAGATTCTCTCGTTCATCCAGCGCTGCCTGCGCGAATCCGGCTCGCCGCCGACGCAGGACGATATCGCTCAGGAATTCGGTTTCAGTTCATCGACAGCCGCGCGCGAACATCTGCTGGCAATCGAGCGCAAGGGATTTATCGAACTCCGTCCGCGCAATGCACGCGGCATTCGGGTTCTGGTTGGCGAGGACGATCGTTCGCCGCGTCATCAAATGGAGCTGCCGCTGCTCGGCCGCATCGCCGCCGGATCACCGATTCTGGCGGAGGAGAACATTGATACCTGGCTGCGGATTGACCCTGGTTTGTTCCATCCGCGCGCGGACTTCCTGCATCGCGTATCGGGCGAGTCGATGCGCGACATCAATATTTTCGATGGCGATCTCGTCGGCATTCATGCGCAGACAGTAGCCGACAACGGACAGGTCGTCGTCGCACGCATCGCTGACCCCGCAACCGGCGAAGACACCATCACGCTGAAGCGATACTTCCGCCGTGGACGCAAGGTGATTCTTCAGCCCGAGAACAGTTCACCGGCGTACAGGCCGATCGAGATCGATCTGGCACGGCATGCGCAGAATCAGGACCTGCCGGAGTTTCAGATCGCTGGAATTTATGTGGGTCTGATTCGCGGCAACTGAACCGGCATCGGCGCGCCGTCGTTCAGTCTGGTGCTGAGAAACGCTGCCATTACCCCATAAACCAGTATCCGATCCTGCGTATCACGCCGCTTGCAGTTCGAGACGGCGAGTAACGCCGCGCCGGAGCAGGCTTCTGGCGGCAGTCATAGTGGCAATCCGATCGACGCGAAAGCTCACGTAAGGAACCCCGTCGACGATCTGAGGGCTAGTGGCGGTGAGAATCACGACGGAGTTGCCGTCAATGACAGCCACGAACCCCTGCTTGACCACATACTGGGCGATGCGTTGCAAATCCAATTTGACGATTGTTGGTTTCATTGGAGTCGTCTCCCTGCCGAGTCGTCCTTTAGAACGTTAGTGCGATAAAAACTCCGACAGGCACTGCTCGCGACTGCCAGTGCGAACCGGCAACACGTCCGCTCTGTTCTTACATTTGTCGCGGACCGCTTGATTATCGGCATCGCGTTTTGAAGCTTTAACTACCGCTTGCAGATCAATGAAGCGGAGACGCTTTCTTCGATTCTCAGGGGCAAAAAAGCAGCCGCAGCGGGATATACCCGCACTCGGAAGCGAGCTAGCCGCGCCGCCGCGGAGACGGCAGTGCCGAATTCGACCGGCTACGCAAAATCATGCGTTCCAGTTTGACCACGGCCCGGTTCAATGTCTGCTCGAGCGCCGGGTTCAGATCCTTGAACTGCAACCCCAGCCGGGTTTCACTGCCTTCGCGGACGTTATGCCGAACCGTCGCTTCAGCTTCGAGGTCCAGATCCGGCAGCGAAATACGGCAGCGCACGGTAACGCCTTCATCGAGTGGAACTGGTTTCGGCATACGTGCAGCAAAACCCAGGATGGAAATATCGACCAGACGCGCCTCCATTTCGTCGCCGTCGCCGCTGGCGATAGCTGCCTGCAGCACTTGCATAGACGGCAGATGCACCCGATATGCCGCACGACGCTGTTTGTCGACGCGCAGGATCGGCTTGTTGGCGAGAAACGCGGGGCCGTCCGGCAGCTGTACGATGCGCTGCATGTGGCAGCTGAATTCGAGTCGACGCCCTTCAATCTGCGCATCGAGACGCAGCAATTCGTCGGTCTCGATTTCAGAACGCGATTTGTAAGGCATATCGAGCAGTAGCACGCCGCGCTCGGGATCTACGGCGAGCACCATCCCCGCGCCGAGCGCCTTGCCTTTGGAGCCGCGCATCGCGACCGTGGTGTGCAGCGCCTGGAGTGCCGCAAGCAATTCCCAGCACTTCCGCTGCTCGGCTTCGTCGGTATTGTTCTGTTTGGTCGTCACCTTGGGTCCTTCACCGTAGTTGTGAATCCAAAGTCAGCTCTCGCACCAGGTCCCTCCGAACGCCATTCCGGCGTCCGCTACCGAAGGTCCCGGACTCCTCCAGCACCGCAGCTTCGTCGATAGACTACAGGCAAAACACGGCAAATGGTTAGCGAGCATTACGCTGGCAACCGCCCGGTTGGACAAGCTCTACCTTCGCGGTAACAAGAACGTTGGGTCGACCGGCTTCCCCTTGTCGCGGATTTCAAAATGCAGCCTCGGCTTCTGTTCCGGACCGAGTCCGAGTTCCGCAATCGGCTGGCCCGCCGCAACCTGCTGCCCTTCCTCCGCAAGCCGCTTGCGGTTGTAGCCGTACGCCGACAAATACTGTTCGTTGTGCTTGATGATGATCAGCTCGCCATAGCCTTTTAACGCACTGCCGCTGTAAACCACCTTGCCCGGCGCTGAGGCGACGACGATCTGGCCCGGCTGGCCAGCAATATCGATCCCCTTGGCTCCATCATCGGGTGCGAACCGCTGCACGACCGCGCCCTCCGTCGGCCACCGCCACGCGGCCACCGCAATATCAGGCGGCGGTGGAAGGATCGGCACAATGGCACCTGGAACCGGCGGCAGCGGAGTCTCTAAAGGTCGGGTCGATATTCCGGATGATGATGACGACAGCGGTGGCTCCGCGCCGGCTGGTGGACTCAACCGCAATGTCTGCCCCACATGAATCGCGTAATCACGGCCGATGCCATTCCAATTGGCGATATCGTGGTAGTCGAGCTGGCTGCGGAATGCGATGGAGTAGAGCGTGTCACCACGCTGAACGACATATTCGCCGGCCGCCCGCGCGCGCTGAGCCGATCCGTGTCGGCCCGAGCCGTGGTGCGGTGCCGGACTCTCGGACCAGCTCAGTAATCCGCAACCCGTGACGGATACCGACAGCGCAGCAGCCGCCGCAATATTCCGCCACCGCCTCACCGCGCGCGGTGCACGATGAACCATATCCCCAGCGCCAGAATTGCAAGCGAGACGATGATCCCGATCTGATGCGTATAGCTCTCGACCATATGCAATGCAGCCGCACCGAAAAAATAGCCCGCAGCCGTCAGCACGCCGCACCACAGCGTCGAGCCAATGACGGTAAGCAGAGCGAATGGCACTTTCGCCATGCCGAACACACCGGCCGGCAGCGAGATCAGATGACGGATCACCGGCAGGAAGCGACCGAAAAAGGTGGCGATGTAGGCACTGCGCAGGAACATTCCTTCGGCCTCGTGGTATTTGCGCTCATCGATGAGGATGTAGCGCCCGAACCGCAGCAGGAATGCACGGCCGGCGTAGCGGCCGATGAAGTAGTTAAATGAAGCGCCAATCAGCGACCCGATGCCTCCAGCGGCGATAACCAGGAACGGATCGAGCTGCCCCTTCTTGGCGAGATAGCCGGCAGGAATCATCACCAGCTCCGACGGCACCGGGAACAGGCTCGACTCGAGCGTCATCAGCAACAGGATATGCCCGTAGCCGATCTCGCCGGCAACCTGCTGCATCCAGGCGTTGAACGCTTCCATGCGGGCTAGACCCGGCCGCTCAGCAACGGCACGAAACTCACCGGCAGCACGTCGCGTTCTGAATAACCTCGGGGTGTCCGATCGACCACGCGCAGCATCTGCGCGGACGCCTGCGGACCGACGGGAATCACCAGGCGTCCGCCCGGCGCGAGCTGTGTTTTCAGCGTTTCCGGCACTTCCACGGCGGCGGCGGTGACGATGATCGCGTCGTAGGGTGCATGCGATTCCCAGCCGAGCATGCCGTCCGCATAGGCGAAATGGATGCTGCGGTAGCCCAACTCGCGCAACCGCGCGCGTGCTGTTTCGGACAGCGACTTGATGCGCTCAACCGAAAACACTTGCTCGAATAATTCGGACAGCACCGCGGTCTGATAGCCGCTGCCAGTGCCGATCTCCAACACGCGCCGCCGTGGCGCGGCGGTGCCCGTCTCCAGCAGGACCTGTGTCATCACCGCGACGATGTAAGGCTGTGAGATGGTTTGCGACAAACCGATCGGCAGCGGTTTGTTCTGGTACGCCTCCGCGCGCCAAGTATCCTCGACAAATTCATGCCTAGGCACACGCCCCATCGCATCGAGCACGCGCTTGTCGGTGATACCGTTCTGTTCCAGATCCGACAGCAGCCGCGCGCGGTTCAATGGCGCGGTGCGTGCGCCGAAAGACGATCTGTCGCTAGACGTCAAAGCGCGCGGACCCATGCACTGATACGGTCGATAGCCTCATAACGCGTCAGATCGACAACCAGAGGCGTGATCGATACACGTCCGCTGGTGACGGCGTTGAAGTCCGTTCCCGTACCACTATCCTGTTGCGCACCGGCGTTGCCAATCCACCAGATGGTGCGGCCGCGCGGATCTTTCGCCGGCAGCGCCGGCTCCGCGCGGTGGCGGTTGCCAAGGCGCGTCACTTCAAAACCCTGGAGTTCGTCATACGGCAGATCGGGCACGTTGACGTTGAGAATCACATTGCCCGGCAGCGGTTCCTTCTCCAGCCGCTCGATCAACCGCAAAGTGACGCGCGCTGCCGCGTCATAGTTGCGCGGCGACAACGCGCAGCTCGATACCGCGATCGCGGAAATACCGAGATGGCGTCCTTCCATGGCGGCGGCGACAGTGCCGGAATACAGCGTGTCGTCACCGAGGTTGGCGCCGGCGTTGATGCCCGACACCACCATGTCCGGCTGCTGTTCCAGCAAGCCGGTCAATGCCAGATGGACGCAATCGGTCGGCGTACCGTCCACACAGTAAGTACCATCCTCGTGGCGCTGCGCGCGGATCGGATTAAGCAAAGTCAGCGAGTTGGATGCGCCGCTGCGATTGCGGTCTGGCGCGCAGATCGACAGATCGTGACGTGTCCGCAGATGCTGGGCCAGACAACGCAGTCCCGGAGCTGTGCAGCCGTCATCGTTGGACAAAAGTATGCGCATCGCGCGTCGAGAAATGGGAGCGCCGCTAGTTTAACTGCTCGCGAGCTATCATGCCGCCATGGGCGGGCAATCCGACGAAGACAACGACGACAGCGCGTTCCGCGCCGCGATGGCCGGCGTGCGCAAACGATCGGACAGCAATCGCGTGCACGCCCGCAAAACGCCGCCATCACCGCGCCCGCGCAGCCTCGAGGCGGACGAGCGCGCGGTGCTTGAAGAATTGCGCAGCGCCCCCCTTGATTTCGAAAACATGGAAGCGGGCGATGCCCTGAGTTATCGCGGCGAGGGTCTGCAGGATGCGGCTTGGCGGCGGTTGCGGCGCGGCAGCTATCGCCTCGGCGCGGAACTCGACTTACACGGCCTCAACCGCGACAAGGCGCAACTCGCCGTTGCCGGCTTCCTTGCCGATTGCCACGACCGCGGCGTGCGCTGTGTACGCATCATTCATGGCAAGGGACTGCGCTCGCCGAACACCGGACCGGTCATCAAAGCGCTGCTGGATTCGTGGCTACGGCGACGGCGCGACGTACTCGCATTCTGCTCGGCGCGACCACACGATGGCGGCACCGGCGCGGTGTATGTGCTGCTGAAGGCCGGCGGAGTCTCGTCCACAGCGCGCTGACATCCCAGTGCGTCGTATATAAGTGTTGCCATCCCATAAGCACTCACAGCGAGCAATCAGTCATCCGCAACTTCAGTGATCTGTGCGTTGAAGAAGTGTCTTGATGTCGTTAATCCCTCATATTCACTCGAAAGAACTTCCCGGGCCGCGTTAACGCACCGTGAAAGCATAAATCTGGTTATTGGGATAGCCGATGCGGGCATAACCCGAGCCCCAATAGACAACGCCGTCAACAATCGACGGCGCGTCAATGACGGAGCCACCACTTGCATAGGTCCACAGAATATTGCCGTTGCTGCCGTCGAGTGCGACAAAATCGCCACCCATAGTTCCGCCGAACAGCACGCCGTTGGCGATCGTCACGCCACCGGTATTGATGACCGGCGCATGACCGCGGGATTTCGGCGTCGGCGTCTGCCAGATGATCTTGCCGGTCGCAGCATCGAGCGCTGCCCACGAGCCTCCGTTCCACGTCGTGCTGTTGTCAGGCCCGAGCGTGAATGGCTGGCGGTTAAAGTTGGCTTCGGCGACGTATACACGTTTGCCGTCGGTTGCCGTACCCCATTCGATACCGCCCTCCGCCCCTCCCGGGCCGGCGGCTGTCGACCACACCAAGCTGCCGTCATCCGGATCGAGCGCCCAGTAAATGCCACTCTTCTGGCCGGCGCCCAGCAATTGGTCGTTGATGACGTTGACACCGGCTCCGAAATCGAGATCGAGATTATTGCCTTTCACCGGACACAAGGGGGATTTACTGACCGTGTCCGCGGATGGTTTCGGAAAGCCGCAGAGAATATTCCATATATCCACGCCCGGCGAACGGTGCATCCATTTTACCTGGCCGGTTTTCATATCGAGTGCGATGACCGCTTCGGCGCCATCGTCCGGGGCCAGACAGGCGTACTTTTGCTGTTGATCGGTCGTGCTATTGATGCAAGTGGCGACGGCGTCAGGCACGCCGTAGTTGTCGCCCGTCGTGATGTAGATGGAACCGCGCGCGGCGTCGACCACCGGAGTACTGCTCCACACTCCACCGCCGGAGTAGCCGGCCGGAACCGTGGGCGTCTGCCAGAGAATGTTGCCGGTATCCAAGTCGAGGGCGGCGACACTGCCGCGAAAGGTCGGACCTTTCTTGGCATGAAACGCGACGGTTCCCTCCTCAAGCGAGGATACGCCCACATACACAACGTTGTTGTAGACCACGGGCGAGCTGGTCATCACGCCGCCACCGTAAACATCCAGTTTCTTCTTCCAGGCCAGTTTGGCCGTCTTTTTATTGACTGCAATAACGGTCGGGCCGTCCTGGTCGCCGAATATGAGCAGAGAATCAGTAATGGCGGGGCTGTTGCGGGAAACCGAAGCCTTTCTGCCCGTGTATTCAGTCAAATTGTGCTTCCAGACTTCGGCTTTATCAGCTCTTGCGAGTTTATAGATGTAGCCCTTCCAGTCGGTCGCGTACAGATATTTTCCATCGATGGTCGGTGTCGCCGAAACGGATCCTTCGGTTTTGTAAATCCAAAGCGGTTTGAGATTGGGTACGGTCGCCGGACTGAGCATGCTTTCGTCCGCAGCATAGTTCTGGTTCAGCACACTGCCGCCCCAAAATGGCCACTGCATCGAATCACTGCTGCGGGGCTGCGCAAAAGCCGCTGGGCCGCCGAGACCCGAAAGGACCGCAATAACTGCGGCCAAATTGAAAATGCTCTTGTGCGGAACCAGGCCTGAATGACGGATGAAAGCCATGAGATAGCTCCTCGTTAAGGACCCGAAACTGATCCGTTGCGTAATCGGCAGCGCCTTCATTCGACGCTTATGTATGGCAGATAGAAGAAGCTCCGACTAAGTAGGTGCAGCTGTGCGAGCTTTTGGTTGGACCGCGGCGATCCGGATCCGTTTCAGCGCCCCCTGTTCTTTCGTGGCACCTGTCAAGGGTAGCAGGGCCCCAGCTGCCACCGTCGCGGGCGGACCTCATTAGGTTAGGTGCTCTTAGCGAGACCCTGTAGGTTGAGCGAAGCTTCTCTCCCCCGAGACAGGAGATTATTACCCCCGCATTGCGCAACAATGGAGCTACCCATACTCCCCCCGCTTCGCCGGCGTCCGCTCCAGGCGAAACAACCGATCGAGCTCTTCGCCAAGCTTTTCGACCGTGTCCGGTTTCAGCAGCAGCGCAAGTATACCAATCCGCCGCGCCGCGTCCTGATCCTCCGGCCGCACGTAGCCCGACGTCATCAGCACCGGTATCTCGGGGCGCCGTAGCAGTATTGCTTCGGCAAACTCGAATCCGGTCATTCCCGGCATCGACAGATCAGTGACGACGACATCGAAATCGAGAGGGCGCGCGCTGAACGCCGCAAGCGCGCCCGCCGGTTCGGTGAAACCGGTGACTTGGTAGCCAAGCCTCTTAAGTACACGGGCAGCCAGATAGACCAGTGCTTGTTCGTCGTCGAGGTAAAGCACACGCTCGCCGTGGCCGCTTGGAATGGCGGCAACCGCCGGCCGGCTTTCACTCGCGGCCGCTTCCGTCACCGGGAAATATAGTCGCAGAGTGGCACCCTTGCCCGGCTGGCTGTAAACCGCGACGCCCCCGCCATGGCTTTTGACGATGCCATGCACCACGGATAGGCCGAGACCCGATCCTTGCCCTGGCGGCTTGGTCGTGAAAAACGGATCGAAGATTCTCGGCAGCGTCTGCGCATCCATGCCGGCACCACTATCGCTCACGCTCAGCAGCACGTAGCGTCCCTCGCGCAGATGCGGCGCACTCTCGGCAAGATCTGAGGTGATATTCACCGGGCGGATGCTGAACTCGATCCGCCCATGCCGCGATCCGATTGCGTAGGCCGCGTTGGTTGCCAGATTGACGATGATCTGGTGAATTTGCGCGGGATCGGCGGCAACGGCCGGCGTGTCCTTCGCAAACTGAGTGCGGATATCGATCATCGCCGGCAGCGTTGCCCGCAGCATCGACAGGGCTTCGTCGACTACCGACGCAAGTTGCGTCGGCACCCGCTTCTGGTCCTGCGGTTGGCTGAAAGTGAGGATACGACGCACCAGATCGGTCGCACGCGCGCTGGCCTTTGCGATTTCCGCCAGGCTTTGCTGCACGAGATGCCCGGGCGGCAGGTCGGCGATGGCAAGCCTGGTATTGCCGGTGATGGCCAGCAGAATATTGTTGAAATCGTGGGCGATACCGCCGGCCAGAGTACCCAGCGCCTCGAGTTTCTGCGAACGTAATTCCATTTCCTCGAAGCGCTTGTGCGCCGTGATGTCCATGTTGACACCCGCCATCCGCAGCGGCCGTCCCTGCGCATCCCGTTCAACAACCCCGCCGCGCGCAGTGATCCAAGTCACGCTGCCATCCGGCCGCATGACACGGAACTGTTCACCAATCTCACCCTCTCCGCCGGCAACGATCCCGGCGTTTGTCAGTAACCGCTCGTGATCGTCGGGGTGAATGAAACGGAGCGATTCTTTGAACGTGCCGCTCAATTCTTCGCTGGTGCGTCCAAACAACTTCTGCGCGATCTCATCCATGACGAGGGAATCGTCTCCGACGTCCCACATCCAGGTCCCCATTCTGCCCATTTTGAGGGCCGCGACGAGGCGCGCGCGCGAATCAGTGATTTCGTGCTCCGCATGCTTGCGCGCGGTGACGTCGGCGAGAAAGCCGTGCCAGAGTGTGCTTCCGTCTACCTCCCGCGTCGGTGCGGCACGTGCCTCCACCCAGATTTCGCCCTTCGCCGGATGGGCGACGCGGAATTCCAAGTGCCAGATCGACAGGTCACGCGCCGAGTCGTTGAGCGTTTGCCACACCCGTCGCGCATCCTCGACATGAATCAACGAAAACCCCGGCCGCGCATCGATAGCAAGCGCTTCCGGATCGACTCCAAAGATGTCGCGGATCGCAGCACCCGCATAGGCGTAATGCGAGCTGCCGTCCGGACGCAGGCGGAATGAATAGATCGCGCCCGGCGCGGTGGCGACGATCTTGTCGAGCCGCGCCTTCTCCTGCACGAGCGCCTCGCGCATCGCACGCGCGTCATCGATGTCGGTATTGGTGCCGAACCATTTCAGAATGCGTCCTTCGCCATCGCGCAGCGGGACCGCGTGGGTATCGAACCAGCGGTAAACGCCGTCATGCCGGCGGATGCGGGACTCAATCTTGTAATCATTGCCCGACGCCAGCACGCTCCGCCAGATTTCGATCTGGCGCTCACGGTCGTCGGGATGAATCCGATCCGGCCATTTGGCGTCGGCCTGTGCTTCGGCGGGGGTTCCCGTGTAATCGCGCCAGCGCTTGCTGAGAAAATTGCCGTGTCCTTCGGCGTCGGTCGTCCACACCATTTGCGGCAGCGACTCCGCGATCTGGCGAAAATGCTGCTCGCTATCGCGCAAGGCCTGCTCGGCGCGATGACGGCTGATGCAGATCGCCGCGGTATGAGTGACGATATCGATGACACGACGGTGCTCAGCGGTCGGCAGCGCCGAGCGTCGGTAATAAATTGCGAACGTGCCCAGTACGATCTCGCTGCGATCGATGATCGGTGTCGACCAGCAGGCGCGCAGACCGTATGACAGCGCCAGGTGCTTGTAGTCCGCCCACAACGGATCGCTGGCGATATCCTCCACGAATACCGACGCGCGCCGGAACGCCGCGGTTCCGCAGGAGCCCGCGCATGGACCGATCGGTAAACCATCGATGGCGCGCGTATATTCCGCCGGCAGCTGCGGCGCGGCGCCGTGCCGGACATGGATGCCATCGGCGTCCAGCAGGAGAATCGAGCACAGCATGTCGTCGGAATACGCTTCAACGACGCGCAAAATCTGATCCAGCGTTTCGGGCAGCGGCCGGCCGTCAGCGATCATCTCGAACACTCGCTTCAGACCATCCGCCAGCGCCTTCGAGCGACTACGCTCGGCAAGATCGACGATGCTGGCAAAGACGAACGACTCCCCCCGCAGCATCAACGGGCTCGGTTCGATCCATATCGGAAATGTGGAGCCGTCCTTGCGGCGCGCTTGCAATTCGCGACCTACAGGCTTCTTTTCCTGCGACGGGCCACGAACAATCCGCTCCAGCTCCGTCCGAAACGATTGCTGCACATGCTCAGACAACAGGATATCGAAGGGGCGTCCTGAAATTTCGCCGGGGCTGTAACCGAAGACTTCGTCTACAGCCGCATTCGTCCATACGATGAGTCCGCGCCCATCGAGCAATGCGATGCCGCTCGCCGGCGCGCCGGCGGCTACTTCCGCGTCAGCCATGTGCCGGCAATCGGTCAGCGATCCGGAATCCGGCGTTACTCAGAAATGGCGCGCTCATGCGGATTCTCCTTTTTCACTCTTCCGCAGTGCTGGGGCCGCGATCAATGCTTGGGTCGCTATAACCAAAGCACCTGACCACGGGCGCTAAGATTCTAAGCTGTTTACAGGTCCGGCTGGGTACACTACGTCGGATTTTCAGAAGAATTCTGTCCCCCCTCATCGGCGTTTCGGTAGTGACGCCTTGCGAGCACCGCTTGTACCGCTTTCCCCGCGCAGCAACAGCATCTTCACCTCAGCGAGATACAGGCGCCCGACCCGCTTCAGGTCGAACGCACCGGGATTCAATATCCATTGGCTGATAATGCCGCGCAGGCCGCCGACGATGATGAACGCGTAAGCGGCGGGGTCTATATTCCGGCGAATCTCACCATGCGATTTGCCTTCCTTGAGATATTCCGCAAGCCGCTCCTGCGTAGCTGAATCCATACGTCGGATCAGTACGCGCAACTCGTCGCGCATATTTTCGGGATCTTCGCAGGATGCTTCGCCAATGAGGATCTGGAAGGTGCGAAAGTATTCGGGATAAATCACCGTGGCATCGATCCAATGCCCAACCGTATCGATGAGGCCATCGATTCCACGGCCCGGCTCCCAAGCGGGTAGCACGTAAGGCGTGCGCGTTTCAATGAGACTTTCGACCACCCGTATCAGCAATCCGTCCTTGCTGCCGAACAGGTGCGCGGGCAAGCCCCGGCTGTACCCAGCTTCGGCGCCGACCTCGGCAAGGGTCATGCGTACGGTACCTTTGCGTCCGATGACGCGCATCGCCGCCTCGATGATGCGCCGCTCGGAAAGCGCGCGCCGCTCGGTCTGTGTGCGGGATCCAGCCTTGGCAGTTGCCTTCTTCGGCACCGCCAGGATGGCTGAAGCGCCCTTTTTCGAGCCGTTGTCAGGTTTTAGCATCCCGCCATACCAGCCGCGTGTCAGGCGGATTTGCCCGCGGGCGCCGTCGGTGCGACTTTCGGCTCCTTCGGCAGGCCGAGCACGCGCTCGGCGATGATGTTGCGCTGAACTTGATTGGTGCCTGCGTAAATCGAATCGGCGCGACTGTTGAGGTAGTGCTCCATCATCACGTGGTAGGGCCGCGCCGGATCATCGCTGTAGTCCGCCTCGGGTCCAGCAACATCCAATGCCAACTCCATCATCTTCTGGTGCAGTGAGGTGTAGAAAAGCTTGTTGATCGCCAACTCTCCGCCGGGACTGCCGCGCATGACATTGGAAAGGATGCGTAGCGAATTGGCCTTCATCACGGAAAGACCAATCTGCACGTCCATCAATCGCTGACGAAGCAGCGGGCTCGCAGCACATCCATTTTCCACAGCCAGCGACAGCACCTCGCCGAATTGACGCTCGTAAACCTTCTGTGCGCCGAACGTGGAGATCCCGCGCTCGAACATCAGTGTCGACATCGCCACCTTCCAGCCCTCGCCCTCCGCGCCGACGACATTGGCCGCAGACGTGCGCGCGCCATCGAAAAAGACTTCGTTGAAATCAGACTCGCCAGTGATCTGACGGATCGGCCGCACCGTCACGCCCTTCTGCCGCATCGGCACGAGCACATATGACAAGCCCTTCGAACCCTTGCTGCCAGGCTCGGTGCGACACAGCAGGAAAATCCAATCCGCGTGCTGCGCGAAACTGGTCCAGATCTTCTGGCCGTCGATGACCCATTCCGCTCCAGCAGCGCCTTCTTCCAAACGTGCGCGTGTCTGCACGTTGGATAGATCGGAACCGGCATTTGGCTCGGAGAAACCTTGTGCCCAGATCTCCTCGCCTGATGCGATCTTCGGCAGAAAGCGCTGCTTCTGATCCTCGCGGCCGTGCGCTAACAAGGTTGGGCCAATGAATTCAACGCCAATGAAATTGACGCGCGCAGGCGCACGGCTCTTGACGTATTCCTCGATGAAAATCGCCTGCTGCATAAGCGTCGCATCGCGCCCACCATAAGCCTTCGGCCATGCGATGCAGCTCAATCCCGCGTGCCCGAGTTCCCGCTCCCATTCCTTGCGCGGACCAAACGCGGCGCTGTAGCTATCGCCCACTTCACGGAAGCGTTTGCCTGGACCTGCGAGGTGTTCTTTCAGCCAGCCCGCGATTTCAGCACGGAACTGCTGATCTTCCTGCGAATAGCCGAGTTTCATGAGTTCCTCTCGCAGGTCATACGATGTTGAGTGCGCGCGCCAGACGCTCGCGCTGCCACACCGGATCGCCAAGGAAGTTGGAGGAAGCACGTGCATGCTTGAGGAAGAAATGCGCGTCGCAGTCCCAGGTGTAACCCATGCCGCCGTGAACCTGGATCGTGTCCGCTGCGCAGCGCACAAAGGCTTCCGAACAATATGCCTTCGCCGTCGGCGCAATTTCTTCGAGTCGGCCTTCCTGTCCGTCGGCAACGCAGGCAGCGTAATAGCTTATGGATTTCGCTGTCTCGGTCAGCGTGTACATATCTGCGAGCATATGTTTGATCGCCTGAAAGCTGCCGATGGCACGGCCGAACTGTACGCGGCTGTGTGCATAAGTCACCGCCATCGCGACGCAGGCTTCCGCGCCGCCGACCTGCTCGGCCGCGAGCGCGACACAGGCGCGGTCGATCACGGGCATCAGGGCGGACTGCGCCATACCGATATTGCCGAGCACCGCATCGCGCGGCACACGCACATCGTTGCAGCGCAGGGAAGCAATCGGCCACACCGGCGACGATGACTTGAGTTTGGTGATGTCGAGCCCGGGCGTCCCGCGTGGCACCACAACCACACTCAAACCTTCCTCGCTACGCGCCGCGATCAGCAGCGTGTCGGCCACATGGCCAAAAACGACAAAGCCCGCTGTGCCTGACAAGCGCAGAAAATCGCCATCGTGCGTCAACCTGACATTGACGCCATCCGGAAATGGCGTGCCCTTGCCATTGGTGAAGGCGAGCGTCGCCAGCGCGCTGCCGGCGATCAGCGACGGCAGCAATGCACGTTTCTGTGCGTCACTGCCAAGTGCAACGATCGCCGGAATCGCCAATGCGACGATCGCGAAGAACGGCGACGGATACAGCGCGCGCCCGAACTCCTGCTGCAATACCGTAAGTTCCGCGTTACCGAGACCCAGTCCACCGAATGCTTCCGGCACTGCGAGTCCGAGCCAGCCCATGTCTTGGGCGATCGCATGCCAATCGTCGCGCGCATAGCCATCATCGCTGTCGAAAATCGTGCGCAATGTCTTCGACGTTGCGCGATTCTTGAAGAATTTCTGCGCCGAACTGCGCAGCAGCATCTGCTCTTCGTTGAGTATCAGCTCCATCGCTCGGATACCTTCATCGAACTACGCGTAGAACTGTGAATAGTATTGGCGGAACTGGTGGATCGGCCCGTCGCCTTGCACCAGCAGCGGCGGCGAATCGAAACGCTTATGGTCCCAGATCGGCTTGTCCTGATTCACCTGATGCACGAGGTCGCGGATCAGCGCCTGCCCGAACTTGGTTCCGGCGATGCCGACCGGCTGCGTGAACGCGAAACGGTTAAGCACGCGATGACGATCGATTGGCACCGCCATCGGCACCAACAAGGTATCCACCAGACCGCTGAAACGGACGTAACTCTGACCCGGTCCAACCGAGCGCGATTCGATCGCACCATCCATGGGTCCGCGCGGCGTGTTGAGCTTGATCTTGACCAGCGTATGGCGTTCCACACCGCTTTCGGTAGTCTCGCCCGGCGGCGGCAGTTCGGCGGTGCCGTGCACGAACATGAAATGCGGGAAGTCGACACTATTCTCGGCAAGGTCGCGCAGATGCGTGTTGATGACCCACTCATATTTCTCGAACGGCGCCCACTTCGGATCGTCGAGTGCGTCGATACGATATGGCTGCCACTTCGGTGCCTCGCGTGCGGGGTGATACCAGACGTGGATCAACCGGTTCATTTCGGCAACCGGCCATGTCGGCAGGCACGTCTGCTGAAGTTTCGGCGGCATCACTTTCGCATATGGAATTTCCGTCACCTTGCCTTCACCGGTGTAGCGCCAGGCGTGAAACGGACAGGTCAGATCGTTCCCGGTCACTTTGCCGCCATGACCAAGGTGTGCACCAAGGTGGAGACAATAGGCATCGGTCGCGCGCACCTGGCCGTCCTCGCCGCGCCAGATCACAAAATCCTTGCCGAAAAAGCTCATCGGCTTGACCTGCCCGATGGCCAATTCGTCGGAATAGGCGACGCCGAACCAGCCGAAGGGTATCGGCGGCGGATTGCCGCGATCGTTCTGTCCAATATCGGTGGCCGTGTTGATGACAGCGTTCATGGCGTGGCACCGAGCTTGAACAACCGCGCCGCGTTTTCGCGCAGGAACTTCGGCCAGACCTCTGGCTTGAACGGCACATTGGGTAGATCACGGAAAATGCGTTCCAGCGACAGACCGATCGGGAAATAACCGGCGTAGAGAATCTTGTCAGCACCGCGCGTATTGGCGAAATCGACGATCGCCTGCGGGTAGTGCTTGGGTGCGAATGCGCTGGTGCTGTAGTAGAGGTTCGGATACTTCAGCATCAACTTCACGGCGAGATCCTCCCAGGGTTCGGCGCCGTGGCGCATGATGAACACCAGCTCCGGAAAAAACCAACACACCTCGTCCACCAGTTCGACGTGCTGCACCGCCATCGGCACGCGCGGACCGGGCACGCCGACATTGACGAGGACCGGCAATTGCAGCTCCACGCACGTCGCATAGATTGGGTACACGCGCTTGTCGTTGATCGGCACCTGCGGATGCGTACCTGCGGGAAAGAACGACACGGCCTTGATGCCGTATTCCTTGTGCAACCGGCGGATGCGGCGCACCTCGTCCATGCCGAGATTCGGATTCACCGCGATCTCGTACATGAAGCGGTCCGGGTAGCGCCTGCGTACATCGTCACCGGCGGGTGATTCATCAAGCCCGATGAGCGCGGTACCAATGTTGTACTTGTTCATTTGCGCCACGACATAGTCGGCGTAATTCTCCTGCGGCCCGATTTTCGGAATGTCGCGGAACATGTACTGCGCCGGCATATTGAACATGTCGCGGCTCTCGCGATCCATCAGCAGCGGCTTGAACGAGGCATACCAGTCTGCGGTGGATTCACCGGGGATCGCCATCATTAGGTCGATGACGCGAATGTTATGGATGGAAGACACGGCGGATTCCTGCATAGCGATCAGCCAAGAGATATCAAACGGTGAGTTGCGCTGCGTCGCCGCGATATCGCGCGCGCAGTTCCTCGATCACGGCGCGGCGATCGATCTTGCCGGCGCCTGTACGGGGCAACGATTCGTTGCGGAAGAAGAACACCCGCGGGTGCTTGTAGCCGGCCAGCGTCGCGGCGATGCGGTCCTTGAGCACCTCCGCTTCCAGCGTCTGATCGGAGTGATGGACAATCACCACGGCCACCTTCTCGCCCATACGTTCGTCCGGCAGGCCGAAAGCGACAATTTCACGCACCTCCGGCAGCTCCGAGAACGCACGCTCGACCTCGGCGCAATAAATATTCTCGCCGCCGGAAATAACCATGTGCTTCTTGCGATCGACGATGTACAGACGACCATGCTCGTCGAATCGACCAACGTCGCCTGTGCGCAACCAGCCACCACTCAGGGTCTTTTCCGTTTCGTCGAGCCGTTTGAAATAGCCCTGCATAACCACTGTGCCGCGCACAACAATTTCGCCCGACTCGCCGATGCCGGCTTCGCTGCCATCGTCCCGCATCAGCTTCAGATCCACCGTCGGCAAAACTTTCCCGACGGCGTCCGGCACGTCACTGAACGCCTCGCCGCTGGCGGTCGCGACCGAACCGTTGGTTTCGGTCATGCCATAACCAACCGCGAAAATCGCCTGTGGCATAAGTCTCTGAACCTCGCGCAACAGGTTCGGTGGCAGCGGCGCGCCGCCAACTCCGATCAGCATCACCGAGGCGAGCTTGCGCTTGTCGAAATCCGGTGCGCTGAGCAGATCCCACAGCATCGTCGGCACTGCGGCGATCTGTTGCACACGCTCGGCGGCGATGAGTGCGGGCGCATCCGCCGCACTCCAGCGCCGCATTAGTACCAGCTTGGCGCCGCCGTCGAGCGCGCGCAGAAAACCGTTGTGGCAGCCGCTGACATGAAACAGCGGCGCAATCATCAGGAGCGTCTGTTGCATCTTCGCAACCATCGCCGCCATCTGCGGCCCGGCGCGTTTGGCGAACGCGGCGAACGATGTCGCGCTGGCGAAATTACTGTTGGCGAGGCCGGCGGCGATATTGCGATGTGTCAGCATTGCCGCCTTCGGCGCGCCGGTGGTGCCGGCAGTGAACATCAACACCGCCAGGTCTTCGCCCGCGACATCGACGCATTCCAGTCCGTCCACACTCTGCCAACCGGCGGTCGCGCGCGCGAACGTCGAGGCAGCGCCCGGCATGACTGCAGCGGATGTCACGATCACCGGCACTGAAAGCTTGTGCTGCAATTGCGCCAGACGCTCGACGCAGCGCGCATCGGCGAATACGAGTTGGCAATCTGCCTCGACAATCGCCTGTCCGAGTTCGTCCGGCGCGCTGCGGCTGTTGAGCAGTACGGCGACGCCACCGAGCGCGGTAATAGCGACGAAAGCCACCATCCACTCTGTCGAGTTCTGCATGGCGATGCCGATATGCGCACCCTTACGCAGTCCGTACGCTCCCGACAAGGTTTTCGCCAATGCGCCGGCCTGTCGGAACAAATCGCGATAGGTAGTGCCCTGTCCCTCATCCACCACCAACACGCGATCGTTGTGGACTGCCGCCTTGCGGTATACCTCTACCAACGTCTGCGGCTGCCGGAAGAAAACCCGGCATTCCACGCCGTTGATGGCCAGCACCTGAATCTCGAAAGGCGCGCCTGGCGCCGTGAGTTCCGCAACGATAGGATCAGATGCCGTACCGCTCATGATTTCCCCTAACTTACTTGCTATTCAACAAGCAAGATATCATATGGCTTCCAGGGCGCCAAGCACAGTGGAGAAAACAACCATGAACGACTTCCCCACCCCTCCCATGGTGACGATCACCGCTTCGTCGCCATCGCTGCGGGCTCTGCTCGACGCGCAGCGACGAGCCTTTCTCGCCGAAGGTCCGCCAGCGGCGGAAATCCGCGTCAACCGCATCGATCGCCTGATCGATTTGCTGTGTACCGAAGCCGAAGCACTGGTCGCCGCGATGCGCAAGGATTTCGGCCATCGCTCGTGGGTGCAGTCGATGGCCACCGATGCCATCGGTCTGATACCGAGCCTCAAACTGTCGCGTGATAACGTGAAGCGCTGGATGAAACCGACACGGCGTTCATCCGGAATCATGAGCCTGCTTGGCGCGCGTGCGTGGATCGAATGGCAGCCGCGCGGTGTCGTCGGCGTCATCTCCCCGTGGAATTTTCCGGTGGCACTCTCACTGCAACCCGCCGCGCAGGCGCTCGCCGCAGGCAATCGCGTGATGCTGAAGCTGTCCGAGTTCGCGCCACACACCGCCGAAGTGCTCCAGCGCAGCATCGCCCAGCGTTTTGATCCTGCGGAAGTAGTCACCGTCACCGGCGGCGTGGAGATTGGCGCCGAATTCAGTCGCCTGCCGTTCGATCATCTATTGTTTACCGGCGCCACCTCGATCGGCCGCCACGTGCAACGTGCGGCCGCCGAAAATCTGGTGCCGGTAACGCTGGAGCTCGGCGGCAAGTCACCGGCTGTCGTCGCGCCGGATGCGGACCTGCATCGAGCAGCGAAACGCATCGCTGTCGGCAAACTGCTCAACGCCGGACAGATCTGCGTGGCGCCGGATTACGTATTCGTGCCGGCCGGCCGGGAACGTACATTCGTCAAAGCGTTCCATGATGCTGTCGCCACCATGCTGCCGCGCTTGCTCGACAACGACGATTACACGTCGATCGTCAATGAACACCACTATCTCCGTCTGCTCGGCTATCTAGACGACGCCCGCACCAAAGGTGCTGAAATAATCGAGATCAATTCCGCGCAAGAGGATTTCACGAAGCAGCTCCATCATAAAATCGCGCCGACCATGCTCCTGAACTTACGGGATGACATGCGCATCCAGCATGAGGAAATCTTCGGCCCGCTACTGCCGGTGATGACTTACGGGGACATCGGCGAGGTCATCACATACATCAACGCGCGGCCGCGAGCACTCGGCGCGTATTACTTTGGCGGCGATACACCGGCGCGCCGCCGCTTCCTCGCGCATACGACCTCGGGGGGCGTCACCATCAACGACGTGCTAATGCACTGCGCCAACGAAAACCTGCCATTTGGTGGCGTCGGCGACAGCGGCATGGGCGCCTACCACGGTCGCGACGGATTCGAAACACTGAGTCACGGCAAAGCTGTGCAGTGCGCGCCGATCTTCAGCGCGAACAGAATCCTGCAACCGCCATACGGTCCGCGGCTGCGCAAGCTGTTGAGCTGGAGCGGCGTCCGGGAAGGGAAAGCGGCGGCGGCGCGGCTGGCGAAGTAGTCGATGTCTTGTGAAGCCCGTTCGTCACTCTCTCGAATCAGCCTTCCATATCAGCGAAGCGTGCGCTACCGCACTCGACACCGCTTTGTACATCTATTTGTGGCGGATCTTAATCGAGTATCAAAATGTGATGAATGTCGCAGTTGCTAATTCCAAAGCAATGTATAAATGGAAATATCAATTGTTAGACACGAGAATGTTACTGCCATGAAAAATGTATTCACACGCGCCAAAGTTTTGGCTTTTCTGGGCAACAGTCTTCTGGCAACCTTAGCCATACTTCCAGTAACAGCATTCGCCAAACTCACTTATGCACCGATCGTGATTCACACTTTCGACGCGTCAAAAGGAGAGGGACCCAGCCCGATTACTCTGGGCGCAGATGGAAATATCTATGGCGCTTTGACAAATGGCGACATCTTCAAAGTCGATTCCACAGGCGCGGTGACAATAGTGTATTCGGCTCCCGCCGGCACGATTTCGACATTTTACAATTTGGTGTCGGGAAGCGACGGTAATTTATACAGCCTCGTATTCGTTCAACCATCGGCATCGAGCATACCGCCGCCGGGGCTATCACTTGTGATGACCACTCCCGAAGGGAAGCTCTCGGTGATCTATACTTTCGATAACACCGTCGGCCCTTATCCGGCATCTAACCTCATTCAGGGTTCCGACGGCGCTTTTTACGGCGTTTTAAGTTCAGCCAATAATTGCGGTATGGTATTCAGAATCACAACCGCTGGAACATTCTCCACATTCGCCTCTCTGGCCTCGGCTCCAACTCCAAGTTGCAGCGAGGCTTCACTGATTCAGGGCCATGACGGCAATCTTTATGGAACAATCATCGGGCTAGGCGCGGACCCATCGACTGTCTTCAAAATCACGCCGGCGGGCACACTGAGCTATATTCACACCTTCGTACATTCATCGTTTTCGCCAAATAATTCACAACCAACTCTATTGTCCGATTCCGGAAAAGGTGAGCTCTATGGTGTATCGCACGGCACGGTTTTCAGCGTAGACAGCAACGGTAGGACCGTCACGCTACATACGTTCAATGATTCAAACGTGCTTGAGGGCACTAGACCGATCTCAGTGGTCATGGGTAGTGACGGCTATCTTTATGGTTCAACTTTGCGCGGTGGAACCGGTGCGGTAACAGTCGATACTTATAGCGGCATTGGGCCAAGCAATCCAGGGAACGGCACATTGTTCAGGATTAAGCCCGACGGCACCGGCTATCAGCTTCTCTATTCTTTTGCGTCCCCGTTCAACGCTGTGCAGAACGATACAGACGGCTTGCCCTCCAACCTCATTCTCGATAAATCCGGCGGTATTGTCGGAGTCAGCAGCGATGCGATATTCAGGCTGCCCGCGCCACCCTCCAACTGGAATATGGGGCCCGCACCCACCATTCGGATATCGGCCTCGCCCAAACGTCTCAACTATGTGAAAAATCCCGCGGCGACATCGACGCTGACTTGGTCAACGTCAAACGCCGACAGCTGCTACGCATCCCCATCCTTATATGCCGATTGGACCGGCCTGCAGAATTTGCAGGGCACCACAACAGTGCCATCACATGCCAGCGACATCTACTATGCGTTCAGGTTCGACGGCGCCAACATTCCATATACCCTGGCCTGCGTCAGCACCACGGGCACATTCAATAAAGCTTCTGTCAAAGTGAAAAGCGTGCCGTTCAAGTACGTAGGCATTTATTATCCCGGGAGCTAGCCCGCATTCCTCACCGGACTGCTCCCCTCACATATTGAGCTATGTTGCGGGAATAGAGCGATTCTCCGGCTGCCGTTGGTCAAGATTCACTACTTACTTAGATTGGCCTGATGTCCGTCGAAGGATACTGACTGTGTAGTCGATGTGGAGTATTCAGTAAATATTTCGGTACCCCTCACGTCTTCCGTACCAGCTCACCAAGAACCTCCCAATCAATCACCGTCACACCCAGCTTTTCGGCCTTCGCCAGCTTCGAACCTGCCGCTTCGCCGGCGAGTAGATAATCCGTCTTCGACGACACGCTGCCCGCTACCTTGCCGCCATTGGCTTCGATCTGTAGCGCCGCCTCATCGCGCGTGATGCCCGGCAGGGTGCCGGTGATGACGAAGGTTTTGCCGGCGAGCGCGCCGCCCGCGCTGCCCTTGGGCTGCGGCCAGTGGATACCTGCTGCGAGCAGCGCATCGATTACCGCACGGTTGCGCAGCTCGGTGAAAAAATGTGCAAGGTGCGCGGCGACGACCGGCCCCACGTCGTTGACCGCACGCAGCTGCGGATAGCGATCCTTGGGCTTGATCGATTCGTCATTCTCGGTCGCGGCATCGGCCTCGGCGGCAGCGATCAGCGTATCGAGCGTGCCGAAGTGTCGCGCGAGATCGCGCGCGGTGGTCTCGCCGACGTCGCGGATGCCCAGCGCATAGAGGAAGCGCTGAAACGTACTGTTCTTGCTGTGCTCTATGGCATCGATGACGTTCTGCGCAGATTTCTCACCCATGCGCTCCAGCTCGGCGAGTTGCGCCGCGCTGAGCGCGTAAATATTCGCCGGCGAGCGCACGAGATTGCTATCGATGAGCTGTGCCAGCAACTTCTCGCCGAGCCCTTCGATATCCATCGCGCGGCGCGAAACGAAATGGAGCAGAGCGCCGTGCAATTGCGCCCGGCACGACAGACCGTTGGTACAGCGCGCTACGACTTCGCCTTCGACGCGTTCGACATTGCCGCCGCATACCGGGCAGTGCGGTGGCAGATGCGCGCGGCGCGCATCATCAGGCCGCTTTTCGAGCAACACCTTCACCACTTCCGGTATCACGTCACCGGCACGGCGCACGACAACAGTGTCGCCGATGCGCACGTCCTTGCGCTCCACTTCGTCCATGTTATGCAGCGTGGCGTTGCTGACATTGGCGCCACCGACGAACACCGGCGTGAGCTTGGCCACCGGCGTCAGCGCGCCGGTGCGACCGACCTGGAACTCGATGTTAAGCAGCGTGGTCAGCGCTTCCTCGGCTGGAAACTTGTGTGCAATGGCCCAACGCGGTGCGCGCGAGACGCTGCCGAGCTCCTCGCGGCCGGCAAGCTCGTCGAGCTTGTACACCACGCCATCGATGTCGAACGGCAGACCTTTTCGCCGCTCACCCATGCGGTGGTAATAATCGAGACAGCCATCGGCGCCCGTCACGCGTTCGGCCAGATCGGGAACCGGGAATCCCCAACTCCGCAGCTGCGTCAGGAATTCCCAGTGCGTCTTCGGCAGCGTCCAGCCGCGAACCTGGCCATAGGCATAGGCGAAGAACGCGAGCGGCCGCGTCGCCGTGATTTTCGGATCGAGCTGCCGCAGCGAACCGGCAGCCGTGTTGCGCGGATTGATATACGCCTTTTCCCCACGCGTGAGCGCCTCGCGATTGATCTTCTCGAAACCCGCCAACGGCAAATAAACCTCGCCGCGCACTTCAATCATTGCCGGTGCTTTTCCTGAGTCCCGAGTCCCGAGTCCCGAGTCCCGAAGCTTCAGGGGAATCTGCCGGATCGTTTTCAGATTCTCGGTGATGTCCTCGCCGGTTTCGCCATCACCGCGCGTAGCGCCGCGCACGAAGTGGCCATTCTCGTAAGTCAGTGAAATCGCCAGGCCATCCAGCTTTGGTTCGGCGACATAACCGGCGACATTGATGTCGAGCGCTTCGCGCACGCGGCGGTCGAAATCGAGAATATCGTCGTCGCTGAAACCGTTGTTCAGTGACATCATCGGCGCGGCATGGCGCACCGGCGCAAAGCTCGTCGCCACCTGCCCGCCGACGCGCTGCGTCGGCGAATCCGGCGTCAACAGCTCGGGATGCGTGGCTTCCAGCTGCTGCAGCTCGCGGAACAAGCGATCGAACTCGGCGTCCGAAACCGTTGGCGCATCGAGGACGTAATAGTTGTAGTTGTGCTCATCAAGCAGCCGCCGCAGTTCGGCGGCTCGCTGCGCAGGGCTAGCCCGCATTTTTCACAGGGGGATCGAGCGCTGGCGCAGCCCGCAGCGATGACCGGGCACGCGCCGGAGCGAAACCCATGGTTGTTCCATGGGTTGAGGGAGGCGCCGGCCGGGCGCGCGAGGGCAAGCCAGCGCCGATCAGCCGGAGAACCCTCCGACATCCTGATAAATATCCCGATTTGCAGACCGCAACGCGGCTCACTATGTACACGGGGTTCTCCGGCGACCCTGTGAGAAATGCGGGCTGGCGTGTGCCATCAATTCGCGTACAGGTGCGCCCAGTTCTCGACGTCGGTCTGCATCGCACGCATACCAAGTGTGGTCAGCGGCTTGCGCTTGCCGTCATATAACTCGGCGTTGAGTGACTTGGCCAGCGATTGTGCGGTGTGCAGCATGTCCTGGAACGCGGCCAGCGGCGGCACCGGGCCGGGCAGGATCATGAACACCGCCAGACCGGGCGTGCTGAACCCTTTCACTTGCGCTGGATCGAGATAGCCGGGCTTGATCAGGCTGGCGATGCTGAACACCGGCCTGCCGTCGACCATGCGGTGATAGATCTGCCGCGCACCGAATTCGAGCCCCTGCGCGCGCAGCGAATCGTGCAGCTGCTCGCCGAAGATATGGGTGCCTTCGCGCTCGGCGACGAGCAGGGAGACGATCTTCTCCGGCACGATGCGAGTGGGTTCCGGACGCGGCGGCGCAACCTCGTTGGGAGCGCTCGCCGCCGCATCGGCATCGGTCGAGCCGCCGATGCGACGCGGCTTGCCGACCCCGAATTCGTCGAAGTGGCCAGTGCTATTGAAAATGTCCATCTGCCGGTCGAGCGGCGTCGGTGCCGCGTCCGTCAGTTGCGGCTCGACGCGTTCCTGCGTCCGCGCACGGTCGCGACGCGAAAAAAAATACACCGCAATCACGGCAACAACACCGAATATCAACAGCGCCCATTGCACTGCACCCATATTCACGCCTCGATCGCCGTTCGGGAAGGAGCCGCAAAGGCCAAGGCCTGCTCGACATCGACGCTCACCAGGCGCGACACGCCCGGTTCCTGCATCGTCACGCCGTGCAGCTGCCGCGCCAGCTCCATGGTGATTTTATTATGGGTAATGATAATGAATTGAACGCGCTCCGACATTTCCCGCAATACCTCGCAGTAACGAGCAACATTGGCATCATCGAGCGGCGCATCGACCTCATCCATCAGACAGAATGGCGCTGGATTCAGTTCGAACAGAGCCAGTAGCAGCGCCACCGCCGTCATCGCCTTCTCGCCACCCGACAGGAGCTGGATCGTGCTGTTGCGCTTGCCGGGGGGTCGCGCCATGACGCGCACACCGGTTTCGAGCAGATCGTCGCCGGTCAGCTCCATGTATGCCTCGCCGCCACCGAACAGCTTCGGAAAACGCTCACGGAAAATGCTATCGACGCGCTCGAAAGTCTGGCGGAAACGATCCTGCGTTTCGTTGTCGAGCTTGCGCATCGCATCTTCCAGCGTGGTCAACGCCTGGCTGACATCCGCGTACTGTGCCGCCAGATAGGTTTCGCGGCCGCGCGCCTCGTCCACTTCCTGGATCGCGGCGAGATTGATCGCGCCTAGACGATCGATGCGCCGGCCAAGCTGGGCCAGCTTTTCCTCCCATGCCGCCGGCGTGGCATCTTCCTCCAAAGCAGCATGAAGTTCGGTACGCGCGAAACCGGTCTCCGCGAATTGCGCTTCGACACCGTCGCGTCGCGCGCGCAGATTCTCGAATTCGATGCGTGCCTGCTGCGCGAGCTCGATGGCTTCGTCTTTCTCCGTCTCACGCTGGCGGCGCAGGCTGACCGCTTCGACGCGCAGAGTCTCTGCCGTCGCCAGTGCTTCGCGCGCACTCATCAGCCGCGCACGTGCCACCTCGACGACCTCGCGCGCCTCGGTAACCACCTGTTCGTTCTGCTGCAACGGTGCGGCTTCCGCCTCGGCGCGCGCGGTGAGCGCCTGCAATTGCGTCTGCGCCGCCGCGCGTTGCGCTTCAAGTTCCTGCCGGCTGCGTTCCAGTGCGGAGACAGCAGTCACGCGTGACGCCTGCACGACTTGAGCCTCGTTGGCCCGCTGCACGATGCGCGACGCATTGGCACGCGCCTGCTGTGCCTCATCGCGGGCACGCGCAAGCTGCTCCTGACCCTGCGCGCGCACCGCGCGTGCGCGTTCAGCGTCGGCTTCGAGCGCGGTGAGTTTGGCGCGCGCCGCGTCCAGTTCAAATGCGTGCTGGGCGCGACTGGTCTGCAGCTGCTCGATATCCTGCGCCAGTGCGCGGGCGCGATTCTCGGTCTGTTCGAGCCGGACTGCCTGCGCCTGCCTGAACGCGAGGCGCTGCGCCTGTCGCGCACGCGATTGGTCAATCTTGTTGGCGACATCGCGCCGCTCCAGATCGAGCGTGCGGGTGCGCGCCTGCAACTCGGCGAGCCGTGCTTCGCCGTCCTGCACGGCATCGGCATAGCCCTGCACCTTGTTGCGCAACTCGCGCAGTTCGGCACCGCGCGCGAGCACGCCGCTCTGATCAGGGTTCGAACTCGGGTAGCGCAGCCAGCCACGGCCGCGCCAGACGGCGTCGCGCGTCACCACGGAAGCGGATGCGGGCAGGCTGGCGAGCAAGGTCAATGCCTCCTCGGCCGATTCAGCGACGTATACCGGCGCGAGCAGCTCCTTGAGCGCGGGTGGTCCTTCAACACGCATCGCTAGTGACGCTGCATCGCCGGCCGGCGCCGTGTTCGCGGCGGCGGACTCGCCGGAGATGAGCGCCGCACCGGCCTTGGGTCCACTCGCCGGCGCAGCATGCAGCGCGTCGGACTCGGGCAGGACCGGTGCCTGCAACAGATCGGCGAGCACATGCTCGGCCGCCGCTTCCCAGCCGGCCTGGACCCGCAGCGCATCGGCCAGGCGCTCGCGTTCGCGCAATCCGTGGCGATCGAGCCAGGTCCCGAAATCCTTGTCGTCCTCCCGCAACGCCGCCTGCTGCAAAGTCTCCAGCGAGGCCATGCGGCCACGCGCGGCACCGAGCGACTGCCGCGCTTCGTTGAGGGCGGATTCGCGCGTGCCGCGTTCCTCGCGCAGCACGGCGATATCACGATCAAGCGTTTCGATGCGCTGCTGAAAGCGCGCAAGTTCCTCGGCGATGCCGGCCAGTTCGGCGTCGGCATCGAACAGCGACGCCTGGATCGGAGCGGTCTGCAGAGCACTGCGTTCCTGCTCAAGCCGCGCCAGGCGTTCCTCGGCGGCGCGCAGGTTGCGCTCGGTCTGCTGCACGCGCACGCGCTCGCCTTCGGCGGCCGTCAGCGGCGCCTGCGCCGACGCGGCCACCTGATCCCAGTTGGCCTGTTCGGCTTGCAGCTTTTCGTCGGCGGCAGTGCCTGCACGCTGGCTGTCTTCAGCCTGCGCGCGCGCCAGCGCCAACGCCTGCTCGGCCGCGACGAGCGCGCCGCGCGCATCGGATTCGCGGCCCTGTTCCTGCATCAGACGCCGTTCGATATCAGCAAACCGGCCGCGGCTTTGTTCCTGCTCGCGTTCCTGCAAGACCTGCAATTCGCGGATGTGCGCGAGCGCCTGCTCGGCGCGGGCGAGACGTGATTCGGCTTCGTAAACCTGCGCCTGTTCAGTATTCAGCGCCTGCCCGGCGACGTGTTGCGCCGCTTCAGCAGCAGCCGCGCCGGATTCGGCTTCGGCGATACGGGCCTTGGCGGCTTCGACGGCGGAAGTCAGTTCGGCCACTACCGTTTCGTGCGCACGGCTATCGATTTCAAGTGCGCGGCAGCGCAGCAGCAGCAGCTCTGCCTGCATGCGCCGCTCCTGCTGCTTGAATTCGCGATATTTCTCGGCATTGGCGGCCTGCTTCACCAGCACTTCAAGCCGCGCGTGCAGCTCGCCCTGCAGGTCCTGCAGGCGCGCCAGGTTTTCGCGCGTCTGGCGGATGCGCGATTCGGTCTCGCGGCGGCGGTCCTTGTATCTGGAAATGCCAGCGGCTTCCTCGAGCCAGTGCCGCAATTCTTCGGGCTTGGCCTCGACCATGCGCGATACCATGCCCTGCTCGATGATCGCGTACTGGCTCTTTCCGCCCAGTCCGGTGCCGAGGAACAGATCGGTGACATCGCGCTTCAGGCACTTCGCGCCGTTGAGGAAATACTGGGAGCCGCCGTCGCGTGTCAGTTCACGCTTGACGGCGATTTCGGCGTAGGCGCTGTACGGACCACCGGCCTGACCGTCACTGTTGTCGAACAGCAATTCGACGCCGGCGCGCCCCGCCGGCTTGCGGGTGCGTGAGCCGTTGAAGATAACGTCCTCGGAATCCGACGCACGCAAATTCTTGAAGCTGGTTTCGCCCAGCACCCAGCGCACGGCATCGATGATGTTCGATTTGCCGCAGCCGTTCGGGCCGACGACGCCGGTCAGGTTAGTCGGCAGCGGCAACTGTGTCGCATCGACAAATGATTTGAAACCGGCGAGCTTGATTCCGGACAGACGCATGCGGAAATTCGGATAGGCGTTAACAGGAACTTGGCGAACTGGCGCTAGCCAGCCATTTATCCGCTGCTAGTGTACTGGATTACGGCTGCTCTATGACCACCAAAGTCCTATGGTGGTGCTAAATTGTGCGTTGGAACCCATGGTATGCCGGAGTAGCAGGGAAATGTCGCTTTCTGCGATTGACTTCGTTTACATGACGATCGGTATGTTGACGATTGTCGCCTTCTTTTACGTCAACGCCCATCTGTACCGGGGAGGATGGACTGGCGCGCGCGTGACGCTCCTGGAAGCGGGTTACTACGCCATCGCCGTGGCGGCGCTGGCGATCGGCTGGTATTTCAACATCCAGTACATGGAAACCTACGGCAAACAAGGCGGCTGGCAGCACTGGACCCGGCTGCTGTTCGTCAATCCAGCTTCCGCCTCGGGCGGTCAGGACCTGATCTTCGCCAATCTCCTGCTATTTCCGCTGTGGACAATCATCGACGGTAGGCGGCGTGGCATGAAAGCAGGCTGGATGTACTTTCCCATGAGCCTGCTGACCAGCTATGCCTTCGGGGTGGCCTTGTTTCTGGCGGCGCAGGAACGGCAGCTGCGCTGGACGGCAGCTACGCAGGAAACCTAGGGCCTGTTAACAATAGCTTTAACCGCTGCGACGGAGACCGTATGGGCACAGCGCAAGGAACGAGAGACGTGATGTACTTGAAGTACATGAGGAGCGAGAGACGTGGCGCTGTGCCCATACGGTCCCGTCCCTTCGGGTTGCGCCCAAAAGGGCGCCATGCCGCGTTGCGCCTCGCTCATGTGAAGTCACCACACTTCGCTCGGCGCGCCTTGCCTGGCGCCCTTTTGGGCAGCAACGCAGGGGTTAAAGCTATTGTTAACAGGCCCTAAGCCATGAGCACTTCGCCAAGCAAGAACCTCGAAACTTTCCCGAATCCGAACCCCGGGCGCGACTTTGTGATTCGTATGCGCATGCCGGAATTCACCTGCCTGTGCCCGAAGACCGGACAACCGGATTTCGCGACGCTGTATCTGGAATACGTACCCGAGGCGCTATGCGTGGAGCTGAAATCGCTGAAGCTTTATCTATGGAGCTTCCGCGACCAAGGCGTATTCCACGAAGCCGTGACGAACCGGATTCTCGACGATCTCGCCGGCGCGACGCAGCCGCGCTTCATGCGGCTGACGGCCGACTGGTACGTGCGCGGCGGTATTTATACGCATGTCGTCGTCGAACATCGTGCGCCTGGCTGGCGGCCGGCGTTCGAACCGACCGTCAACCTGCCGCCAGCAATGTGGGACGGCTTCAAGAACCACTGAGCCACTTGAGTCGATGCTCGTACTAGGGCCCGTTAACACTGACTCTAACAGGCCCCAGCTCAGACTTCGGCCGTCGCGTCCCACGGCGAACCGGTCAGCAACTCGGTGAAGGAGTCCGCGGCCAGGCCGGGCGAGAACAAAAAACCCTGCGCGATATCGCAGCCGTTGCGGCGCAGAAAATCGAGTTGTGCCGCCGTCTCGACGCCTTCGGCGGTTACCGCGATGCCGAGACTGTGAGCGAGCGCGATGATCGAGCGCGCGATCGCGGCGTCTTCATTGTCAGTGGTCACATCGCGTACGAATGAGCGATCGATCTTCAGCGTATCGACGTAGAAGCGTTTGAGGTAATTGAGACTCGAATAGCCAGTGCCGAAATCGTCGATCGACAGGCGGAAGCCATGCCGGTTCAGTGTCTCCAGCGTATGCGCGGAAACATCGGCTTCGGCCATCGCCACGCCCTCGGTGATCTCCAGTTCGATTGCATGCGGATCGACACCGGCACCGCGCACCGCGGAAACGATGCGATCGACGATGTTCGGATGCCGGAACTGCGATGCCGACAGATTGACCGCAACGTGCAGGTGCGTGTGCCCGAGATCGTGCCATTCGCGCGCCTGCTGGCAGGCGCTGATCAGCACGAATTGCCCGATCGCTTCGATCAAGCCGGTGGCCTCGGCGATCGGCACGAACACGGCTGGCGGTACATCGCCGAGCAAGGGACTCATCCAGCGCAGCAGGGCTTCGGCGCCGACGATGCGTCCGGTCGCCATCTCGACCAGCGGCTGATAGACGATCCGCAGCTCGTTGCGCTCGATCGCATGCTGCAAGCCGCTCTTGATCTCGAACCAGTGGCGCGCGCGACGCTCGATTTCCGCATCGAAAAATTCGACGCGGTTGCGCCCCCGTTCCTTGCCGCGATTGAGCGCGGCATCGGCGCTGCGCACGAGCGTTTCGACCTCCCGCGCGTCGTCGGGGAACACGCTGACACCGATGGTGGCGCTGGTGAAAATATCCTGATCGCCGATACGGACCGGCCGCGCGAACGCTTCCATGACACGCTCGGCGATCCGCGACAGTTGCGGCGCGGAAGATGCGTCGGCGATCGCGATAACGAATTCGTCGCCGCCGAGGCGGCATAGCAAATCCTCTTCCTTCAGCGAACCGCGCATACGACCGGCGATCGCCTTGAGCATTTCGTCACCAGCGGTATGACCGAGTGAATCGTTGATGACCTTGAAGTGATCGAGATCGACGAACATCAACCCGACACGCTGGTCCTTCTGCGCCGCATCGTCGATCAGCTGCGAAAGCCGCTCGCGCATGTAGCGGCGATTCGGCAGTGAGGTAAGGTCGTCGTGATGCGCCAGATAAAGCATGCGCTCATCCGAGCGGCGGCGATCGACGGCCGCCATGATCACCAGCGCAATGCTTTGCAGCAGATTGATATCGTCGTGGGAGAATTGCCGGGCTGTGCGCGAATAGGCGGCGACTACGCCATATTCGCCAGTACGGCCGCGGATCACCGCGCCGACGCAGGACACCACGCCCAGTTCTGCCAGCCATGCCTCGCGCCGGAAGCGTCCCTCGGCGGTGCGATCGTTGCAGACCACCACGTCCGAGGTCAGCAGCACGTAGCCGGCGAAGGACCCGCGTCCCGCTTCACGCTCCAACGTGCCGGCCCGTACCGGATCGATGTCGTGGACCGCGCGCACGGCAAGCCCCATGCCGTCCGGTTTGAGTTCGAGAATCTCGGCGAATTCCGTCTGCAGCACTTCAGCGACGATCCTCGCCGCACGCTGCATCATCTCATCGAAATCTAATCCGGACAGCGCGCTGATACCGAGTGAATCGATCTGCGCGCGTTGGCGCGCGCGCCCCTTGGCTTCGTCCTCGGCAAGTCGGCGCTCGGTGACATCGATATTGACGCCGATCATGCGTTCCGCGCGGCCCGCAGGGTCCAACCGCAGCGACGCCTGCGCCATGATCCAGCGATAGCTTCCGTTTTTGTGCCGCAGCCTGAACTCGACGCGGTAGCGATCCCAGGGTGCACGCTTGTATTTTTCGATTTGCTCGAGCGCGCGCCGCTCATCGTCGGGATGCAGGAGCTTGAAGAAGGTTTCCGGCGTGTCGGCCAGCTCGTCAGTCTCATACCCGAGCTGTTCCTTCCAGACCCGCGAGTAAATGACCTCGTCGGTTTGCAGATTCCAGTCCCAGAGTCCAACGTTGGCGCCCTCGACCGCCAGACGCAGGCTCTCCTCGCTCGCCCGCAATTGCTCGTCAAGCTCGCGACGCCGCGTGATATCCACACCGACCGCGAGCAGGTTCATCACCTGTCCGGAAAAATCCCGGATCGGCGTCAGACTGAAGTCGAACCAACCCAGTTCGCCGTCCGAGAGGCGATGCAGAACGTCGGCGCGCACCGACTCTCCAGCGGCCGCAGTGGCGATCGCGTCGCGCAGCCATTGCTGCGACTCTTCCGATACTTTCCACCATGGCGTATCGGCAAATGCCAACCCGAGCACCGCATCGCGGCCGGCGCCGATGTCACGCACCGCGGCTTCGTTAGCATAGAGCAGCGTGCCGCTCGGACTGATGATGCCGACGTAAGCATGAATTCCGTCCAGTATCGAACGCAGCCGGTGTGCTTCCTCCAGCGCCAGGCGTTCCGCGGTCTTCCGCGCGGTAATGTCTGTGAAGGTGCCGATCCACTCGTTGATGGAATTACCATCGCCGTAAACCGGGACAGCGCGCGCCTCCATGAATCGCCAGGTACCGTCGCGCGTCTGCACGCGAAATTCCACGTGGTAGTTTTCGCCACTATCGAGCGCCTGCTGCCAGGCACCGAGAACCCGGTCGCGATCATCCGGGTGCACCAAATCCTGCCAACGCCAGTTGCTCAAATCTTCGACGTTACGATCGGTGTAATTCTTGCGCGCTTCCGATATTTCAATCAGCTCGCCGTTAGCGTCGGTCATCCACACCACTTGTGCGGCGGCCTCGACCAGCTTGCGGAAACGCGCTTCGCCGCGCTTGAGTACTTCGCCGTGGCGGCGAATGGCTGAGTACATCACCCAAGCAGTGACGGCGATGAAAAACCAGCTGGCAAGCTGTTGGACCCGGGTGGCGAGCGCCGCGTCGGCAACGAACCGCGCAACCAGTTCTCCGGAGAACAGCACCCATAGCGCACCTATCGCTAGATAGAATGCGGCAACCTGCACGGCGAGCTGTGGTAGAGGTTTCCCAGCCTTCATCGACATCCCCTATCGACCGGCCACTCTACAATACTATAACTATTATCCGTAAGATGCTAATTTTGATTGTTTTTCATTCATTCATTCAGTGTCAGAGTGTGCACATTCAGTGTCAGAGTGTGCAGCAAATATAGCGATCATGGATCTTACACAGCCAGTTGATCTGTATTGTGAGCGCTTGGCCCCGGGGCTATGGGCAGAGCCGCTTAACGCACTTTCCAACTCTGCTTTCTTTGGTGCTGCGCTGCTTGTATGGCGCGAAGTTGCGCGCAATCCGGGGAAAAATCCCGCAGCGTTGTACGGACTGCCGGTGCTGATCGCCTTGATCGGAGTGGGTAGCACGGCGTTTCACACGCTCGCCGTAAGGTGGGCAGAGTGGCTCGACGTCCTGTGCATCGCCGTCTTCATTCACTACTTCATCGTCTGCTTTCTGCACTACTGCGCAGAATTGCGCTGGCTGACGGCGCTGATCGGCGTTCCCGGCTTCTGGCTGCTCGGGCGCCTCGTCGCCCTGCCTTTCGATACGGGCGACTTCAATGGTTCAGTCGACTATTTTCCTGCGCTCGCAGGTATTCTGCTGATTGGACTTTATGCAGCCATCCACTGCCGCGCGCCGGCATTTCATTTCAGTGCCGCCGCCGTTTTAACGCTGTCGCTGATATTCCGCACCGGGGACATGGCCTGGTGCTCTGCCTTTCCGCTCGGCACTCACTGGATCTGGCATTGTCTCAACGCCGTCACGCTGACGCTGGCGGCATTCGGCTTGCTGCGCGGAGCTCGTCATGAGTCACGCTAAAAATAAAAAAAAGCCCGCCAAGGCGGGCCAATTATGTCGAGCAGCAATACGGCCAACGGCAGTCACTCAGGGAACAGAGATACCGTCATCAACCGGACTTCAGTCTTGCAGACGCCGTCGGGAAATAGCAGGGTCAAAATCTACTAGTCCGAACAACCCCGTGATGATTTCCGTTGGGACATAGCGCCGATGAATACCAGTGGCGCTTCCATGAATCCCGGAGCCGGAACTTACCGGGGACGTTTCGCGCCAACACCGTCCGGCCCGCTGCACATGGGATCATTACTGACCGCTCTTGCCAGCTGGCTCGACGCGCGCGCGATGCGCGGCCGCTGGCTGCTGCGCATCGATGATCTCGACCGGCCGCGCTGCAACGCCGCAGCGGCAAGCGAAATCCTGAGGCAACTCGAAGCGCATGGTCTGACCTGGGATGAAGCGCCGCGACGGCAATCGGCACATATCCAAGAATACGATGACGCCATCGCGCGGCTGCGCAACGCTGGCGCGCTCTACGCATGCCAATGCACGCGCGCGCGCCTTGTCCTCGCGTCGCTGAGAGGTGCGGACGGCCCTGTCTACGCGGGCACCTGCCGCGACGCGGGGTTTACTGTGGATTTCGCCGCCGCACTGCGCTTCCGCCTGGCGGATGGCGAAACGGCGTTCGACGATCGCATTCAGGGTGTCGTACGCCGGGCCAACCATTCCGACATCGGTGACTTTGCCGTTTGTCGCAGCGATGGGATTCGCGGCTATCATCTTGCCTGCGCCGTCGATGAGCATGCGCAGCGCGTTACCAACGTGGTGCGCGGTGCCGATCTGATCCCATCCACGCTATGCCAGCTACACGTCCTGCGCGCACTCGGCTACGATGCGCCGTCGTACGCTCACGTACCGGTCATCACCGACCGTGCGGGACGCAAGCTCAGCAAGCAGAATCATGCCCGACCGCTCGATGCGCGTAAGGCGGCAGGCAATCTGATCGAGTGTCTCGCCATGTTGGAGCAGAGTCCGCCGCCGTCACTGGCGCGCGAAAAAGTCGAGGAGATCATGGATTGGGCGGTAAAGAATTGGACGATCGACACGATACCCCCAGAGACCACCATCGACGCAGCCGCCGCCGTCACCGCTGTCCGTCCCGCTTCCATCTGATTGATAGGATGTCGCCATGAATACAAACGAAGTCCGCATCATCAAGAAATATCCGAACCGGCGATTGTATGACACTAAAATCAGTCGCTACATCACTCTTGAGGAGGTGCGCCAGCTGGTTCTGAGCGGCGTCAGGTTCCGTGTCGAAGACAAACGGACGCGCGACGACATCACGCGCACCATTCTTCTGCAGGTCATTGCGGAACAGGAGGAAGGTGGTGATCCGATCTTCAGTTCGGACCTGCTGACGCACATCATCCGTTTTTACGGCGATCCGATGCAGCCGAGCATCACTCGCTATCTGGAACTCTCAATCCAGCTATTCATCCAGCATCATCAGACTTTCGCCGAGCAGTTGCGCGACCTGATGGGGCAAGCGCAGCACCCGATGCTGAAGCTCAAGGAAATCGCGGAACGGCAAGTCCCGATCTGGCGGACCGTGCGCAAGGAATTCCTGAAGAATCTGTCCCGTGCAAAGGTGATAAACCCCCTACGGAATGAGCCTTAAACGGTCGGTCAAAAAAACTGATGGCGCAGCGCACCAATATGGCCGCCCTAAATCATACTGGCGCTATTTGGTGCATAAAAATGTCATTATTGGGACCCGATAAACGCTAATTCGTCTTCTTTGCTTACATCAAATTATCTACACGGATTCCGTTGACAGAGGCTCCATACCTGCCTATACTGCATCGCAACAAAGATCGATTCCAGGGAAAGCTTTTTAGAACCGGATCGAGCTTTAACCGCCTCCTCCAGAAAGGCCTCGCGCCTTTCTCGCACCTTACCCCCTACACCAGTAGGGGGTTTTTTTTGTCCATCATTCCCTGCGACGCGACGATCCGCTAACCCATAAAAAAACCCGTCCGCGACGAACGCGGACGGGTTTTGGTTTGGCGAACTGCTCTTATGCGATATCGACCGCCTTCATCGACAGGCGGATACGGCCCTGCTTGTCAATTTCGAGCACCTTCACGCGTACGGTCTGTCCTTCGGAAAGCTCATCGGCGACATTTTCGACCCGCTTTTCGGAGATTTGCGAGATGTGCACGAGACCGTCCTTGCCAGGCAGGATGGTGACGAACGCACCGAAATCCATCAGCTTGGCGACCTTGCCCTCGTAAACTTCACCGACCTGTACGTCGCGCGTCAGCGCTTCGATGCGGGCGATCGCTGCCTTGGCCGCGTCGCCATCGACGGCCGCGATCTTGACGGTGCCGTCGTCTTCGATGTCGATCGTGGTGCCGGTTTCCTCGGTAATTGCGCGGATGGTGACACCACCCTTGCCGATGATGTCGCGGATCTTATCCGGATGCACCTTGATCGTCGTGATGCGAGGCGCGAATTCGGACATTTCCGCGCGTGGCTTGGCAATGACTTTGCTCATCGCATCGAGAATGTGCAGACGGCCGGTGCGTGCCTGCTCCAGCGCTGCTTTCATGATCTCGCCGGTGATGCCGGTGATCTTGATATCCATCTGCAGCGCGGTGACGCCCGCCGTGGTGCCGGTGACCTTGAAATCCATGTCGCCAAGATGATCTTCGTCGCCGAGGATGTCGGTCAGCACTGCCCAGCGCTCGCCTTCCTTGATCAGACCCATTGCCACGCCGGCGACCGGCGCTTTCACCGGCACGCCCGCATCCATCAGCGCGAGGCTGGCGGCGCAGGTGCTGGCCATGGAGCTGGAGCCGTTGGATTCGGTGACTTCGGCGACGACGCGGACGACATACGGAAATTCCTTGTCGAGATCCGGCATCACCGCGGCGACACCGCGCTTGGCGAGTCGGCCGTGGCCGATTTCGCGGCGCTTCGGTGCATTCAGACGACCGGTTTCACCGACGCAGTACGGTGGGAAGTTGTAGTGGAGCATGAACTGCTCGCGATACTCGCCACCCATGCCGTCGATGAGCTGCGAGTCCTTGCCGGTGCCGAGCGTGACGGCTGCGATGACCTGCGTTTCGCCGCGCGTGAAGATCGCTGAGCCGTGCGTGCGCGGCAGCAAGCCGGTGCCGATCGACAGCGCACGCACGGTCTTGAGATCGCGACCGTCGATGCGCGGCTTGCCTTCGAGAATACGATTGCGGACGACACGCGCTTCGAGATCGCCGAACGCAGTCTTGACCTTGTCGGCGTTGAACTTCGGCGTTGCACCGCCGGCGAGCGCTTCGGTGAGCTTGGCGCGCACTTCGGTGAGCTTGTCGTGGCGCAGCTGCTTGTCGGCGATGCCATAGGCTTCAACAACCTGGCCTTCGTAGGCATTGATCGCAGCCACCAGCTCCTTCGTGGACGCGGACGGCTGCCAGCTCCACTTCGGCTTGCCGACTTCCGCGACGAGCTCGTTGATCGCGGTGATCGCAACCTGCATCTGCTGGTGACCGAACAGCACGGCGCCGAGCATCACCTCTTCGGAAAGCTGCTTGGCTTCGGATTCGACCATCAGCACCGCGTCCTTGGTGCCGGCGACGACGAGATCCAGCTCAGAGGTTTCAAGCTGAGTCGCGCTTGGGTTCAGGAGGTATTGGCCGTTGGCATAACCAATCCTGGCGACGCCGATCGGGCCGTCGAACGGCACGCCGGTCAGCGCGACCGCGCAGGAAGCGCCGAGCATCGCCGGAATATCCGAATCCACTTGCGGATTCAGCGACAGCACCGTAGCAACCACCTGTATTTCGTTATAGAAACCTTCGGGGAACAGCGGGCGCAGCGGGCGATCGATCAGGCGCGAAGTCAGCGTTTCCTTTTCGGTCGGACGGCCTTCGCGCTTAAAGAAACCACCGGGAATGCGGCCACCGGCGTAGTAGCGCTCCATGTAATCCACGGTCAGCGGGAAGAACTCCTGACCTTCCTTCGCTTCCTTCTTGGCGACGACGCTGACCATGACCACGGTCTGGTCGACGGTGACGATGACTGCGGCGGTCGCCTGGCGCGCAACGGCGCCGGTTTCCAGAGTAACGGTGTGGTTACCGTACTGGAATGTTTTTTTGCTGGGCGTAACGGGATAGACCATAGGATGGCTCAATGAGAGAAACGGGGACGGAAAACGAAACTGCGCCTAATGGCGCAGTTTCGGGAGGTCTCAGCGACGCAGGCCGAGATCGGCGATGAGTTTCGTGTAGCGACTCTCATCTTCCCGCTTCAGATAATCGAGCAGCTTGCGGCGCTGGTTGACCATCTTGGTCAGCCCGCGGCGCGAATGGTGGTCCTTCTTGTTCACTTCGAAGTGGCCCTGAAGGGTCTTCAGGCGCTCCGACAACAGCGCAACCTGCACTTCCGGTGAACCGGTATCTCCTTTCGCACGCTGGAATTTATCGACGACAACACGCTTTTGATCAACGGACAGCGGCATTTTACGGCTCCAAATCTTTCAATTTCGTTCAATCAAGCGGCGGATTATAAGCTTGCGGCCGCCCAGGCTCAACCAGTTACAGGCGTTCGCGACGCGGTAAACCAGCGGCGCGGCGCGATACGCCCGTCGGAATCGACGTCGGCGATGCCCAACAGGCAGCCCGCTTCATCAAAAACCGCGAGCCGCCCCGAAGATGGCGACGACGGCAAGTGAACCGTCTGCCCGAAGGCCAAGGCGCGCGCGCAGGGCTCGTCGGCCACCACGCGTGGCCAATCCGCAACCGCGACGGCGGTTGGCAGCAGATACCGGTTCAGTGCCGCATCGCCCTCGGCGGCGGCGCGCTCCAGATCATCGATCGTGACCAGATCGGCCTCGCCAAGCGGTCCCAATCCGATACGGCGCAACGCGATGAGATGGGCGACTTGCCCGATCGCGGCGGCCCAGTCCTCCGCCAGCGTGCGCACATAGGTGCCCTTGGAACAGCGCACCTCGAAGTCGAATGCGTGATCCGCGAAAGCCAGAATCCGCAGCTCGTGGATCATGACGTCGCGCGGCGCGCGCTCCACCTCGATGCCCTCGCGCGCGAGTTCGTAGAGCCGACGCCCCTCGCGCTTGATCGCGGAATACATCGGCGGCACCTGGCGGATGGTGCCGAGCAAGCCGGGGATCGCACTTTCGAGATCGTCACGAGTCACCTGCGCTGCATCCGATTGCTTCACTGCCTCGCCTTCCGCGTCGCCCGTCGTCGTCGCCACCCCCAGCAGCGCACGGCCGCGATAGGTCTTGTCAGCATCGAGCAGGTAAGCGCTCAACTTCGTCGCTTCGCCGAAGCAAAGCGGCAGAAGACCGGTGGCCAGCGGATCGAGACTGCCGGTATGTCCAGCCTTGGCCGCACGATACAGACGCTTTACCCGCTGCAGCGCGGTGTTGGAACTGATACCGAGTGGTTTGTCGAGCAGGACGATGCCATCAACCGTGCGGCGCGGGCGCTCGCCGAGCAGCGGCGGCGAAGCCGCGTCGCCGCTTGCACCGGGCGATGGCTTGCTCTCGGCGCCGTTGGCACACAAGGAAATGCCCCTTATTTCTTGCCGTGCAGCTTGTCGGCGTCGTCACTTGCGGGCGGGGCCTGCCCGGCCGCTGCGGCGGAACGCGCATCGCCCGCCACTGCTTCGCGGATCAGTGCGGAAATCCGGTCGCCTTCACGCAGTCCGCGATCGACAGCGAAGTGCAGCGTCGGCACGTAGCGCATATGCAGCCGCACGCTGAGTTCATGTCGCAATTTGCCGGCGGCCCGGTTGAGCGCACGCACGCATTCGGCGAGCCCTTTGTCGTCGCCGAGCCAGCTCACCAGTACGCGTGCGCTGCCGAGATCGGGGGCGGCTTCAACGGAAGTGACGGTCAGGACCGCCTCATGCAGGCGCGGGTCACGCAGCACACCCGCGCGCAGCAGATCGCTGATTTCGTGCTGTAACTGGGTATTGATACGCGCGGCGCGGGGATAATCTTTCACAGCGTATGTCTATGTTCCAGTGTCCGCTCGCCGGACACTGGAAGTGATTTTCCTCGTTTGCTCCGCTTGCCTCACGCTTCCGCCTTCACGGTGCGGCGCACTTCGACGCGGTCATAGCATTCGATCTGATCGCCGACCTTGACGTCGTTGTAGTTCTTGACGCCGATACCGCACTCGGTGCCGGCCTCAACCTTATTGACGTCGTCCTTGTGACGGCGCAGCGATTCGAGTTCGCCCTCGTAGATGACGACGTTGTTGCGCAGCACGCGGATCGGCAGACCGCGACGTACTTCGCCTTCGATGATGAGACAGCCGGCGATGCTGCCGAACTTGGAACTGCGGAACACGTCGCGCACCTGTGCGATGCCGGCGATCTGCTCACGCGTTTCGGTGCCGAGCAGACCGGAGATCGCGTCGGAAACATCATCGAGCACGTCGTAGATGATGCTGTAGTAGCGCACGTCGACGCCGGTGTCCTGGATGCGGCGGCGGGCAACGCCGTCGGCGCGCACATTGAAGCCGATGATGATCGCTCTCGACGCCAGCGCGAGATCGATGTCGGATTCGCTGATACCGCCGATCGAACTGGTCAGCACGTTGACCTTGACCTCGGCGGACGGCAGCTTGCGCAGCGCTTCGGTGAGCGCTTCGGCGCTGCCCTGCACGTCGGCCTTGATCATCAGGTTGAGAATCTTCTGCTGGCCGCCGCCGCTCTCGCCCATGCGCGCGAAAATCTGGTCCATGCGCACTGCCTGCGACTGCGCCAACTTGGCTTCGCGTAGCTTGATTTCACGCAGATCGGCAAGCTCGCGCGCCTTGCGCTCGTCAGCGACGACGATCACGTCATCACCGGCCTCCGGCGCGCCGGACAGACCGAGCACCGCGACCGGAATCGACGGCCCGGCTTCCTTGATCGACTGACCGGCTTCGTTGAACATCGCGCGTACACGGCCGAAGAACTGGCCGGTGAGAATCACGTCGCCCTGACGCAAAGTACCGGAACGCACCAGCACGGTAGCGACCGGACCACGACCCTTCTCGACCGACGATTCGACAATGGTGCCGCGCGCGGGGCCGTCGAGCGGCGCCTTCAACTCCATGACTTCCGCCTGCAACAGGATCGCGTCAAGCAGGCTGTCGACACCTTCGCCGGTGAACGACGACACGCCGACGAATTGCACCTCGCCGCCGTAATCTTCGGGAATCACCTCTTCCTTCACCAGCTCGTTCTTGACGCGGCCGAGGTCGGCTTCCGGCTTGTCGATCTTGGTGATCGCCACCACCATCGGCGCCTTCGCTGCGCGCGCGTGCTGGATCGCTTCCTTGGTCTGCGGCATAACGCCGTCATCGGCGGCCACGACCAGAATCACGATGTCGGTCACCTGTGCGCCGCGCGCGCGCATGCGTGTGAACGCAGCGTGGCCCGGCGTATCGAGAAAGGTGATGACGCCCTTCGCCGTTTCGACGTGATAGGCACCGATGTGTTGCGTAATGCCACCGGCCTCGCCCGCCGCCACGCGCGTCTTGCGGATGTAGTCGAGCAGCGAGGTTTTGCCGTGATCGACGTGACCCATGATGGTGACCACCGGTGGGCGGCTGTGCCGCGGCAGGTCCCGCGCTTCGCCGGCGGCGGCCTGCATCAGCCCCTCTTCGACGTCGCTTTCCTTGACCGCCCTGGCCTTGTGGCCCATTTCCTCGACCATGAGGATAGCGGTGTCCTGGTCGATGATCTGATTGATCGTCGCCATCACGCCGCTCTTCATCATGACTTTGATGAGTTCGGTCGCCTTGGTCGCCATGCGGTTGGCGAGTTCGCCGACCGTGATCGCTTCCGGCACTTCGACTTCGCGAATCACCGGCGCAGTCGGCTTCTCGAATCCGTGCGAAGTTTCCAGGCGCACCTGTCCGCTCGGCTTCTTGGATCTCTTCTCGCGGCGATTGCCGCCCCGCCCTTCGGCGAGATGAAGTTCGTTGCGTGAACCGCGCTCGCGCTCCGGGCGCTTTTGCGCGGGCGGTGTGGCCGGCGTCGGCGTCGCCGCCACCGGCTGCGGCGCCGTCGCGCGCCGCAGGTTTTCTTCGGCGCGACGGCGCGAGCCTTCGGCTTCCACACGCGCGCGATAAATCGGATCGTTCTTCAACCGCTCCTGCTCTTCGGCCTTCCGGCGCTCGGCCTGCTCGATTTCCGTGCGCTTGCGGACTTCCTCTTCCTCATGCAGTTTGCGGGCCGCTTCTTCCTGGACGCGCTTGGCCTCAGCCTCGGCAGTCGCACGTGCCTTCGCTTCGCGCTCAGCAAGCTCCTTTGCGGCGGCGGCTTCGACCTCAGCGCTCGCTCCCGCAGCACCTTCGGCACCACCCAGCTCGTCACGCTTGACGTAAGTGCGCCGCTTGCGCACTTCGATGCTGACCATTTTGGTCGGTGCGCCGCGCGCACCACCGAGCTTCAGCTCCGAGGTTTCCTTGCGCTTGAGCGTGATCCGGCGTGGTTCGCCACTGGCTGCAATCGGCGTTCCGCCGCTGCGCGCGATCTTGTGCTGAAGATGGCTCAGCAGCTTGACCTTATCGGCCGGGCTGATCGGTGCTTTCTCGTCCGGCACTTCGATACCGGCCTCGCGCAACTGGCCGAGCATTTCGTCGATCGGCTTATGCAGCTCGCTCGCGAGATCGACGACAGTGATGGTGCTCATTGTGGCTTACCCCGTACCGTCAGGCCTGCTCGGAACTCATGCTGCGCGCGGTCATGATCAACTTCGCCGCGCGGTCTTCGTCGATCTTGATCAAATCCAGCAACTCGTCGGTCGCCAGATCGGCGAGATTCTCGCGCGTGACGATGCCGGCTTCGGCAAGCTGGTAAGCAAGATCTTCATCCATGCCTTCGACCTGGAGCAGATCCTCGGCCGGCGTCGGCGAGTTGGCGCGTTCCGCCTTGGCCAGCTCCTTGTTCACATGCACGTCGCGCGCGCGGTTGCGCAGCTCCTCGACGATCTGCTCATCGAACTCCTCGATGCCGAGCAGTTCCGACGTCGGCACGTAGGCAATTTCCTCGACCGAAGTGAAGCCTTCCTGGACCAGGATCAATGCAATATCCGCGTCCACTTCCAGGCTCTCCATGAACAGCTGCTGCAGAGACTGGTTTTCCTGTTCTTTCTTGACCTCGGCTTCAGCCGCGGTCATCACGTTCAGCACCCACCCGGTGAGCTCGGAGGCGAGCCGCACATTCTGGCCGCCGCGACCGATCGCCTGCGCCAGCTTGTCCTCGGCAACCGCGATCGCCATCGCATGTGCTTCTTCGTCGACGATGATGGATTCGACTTCGGCCGGCGCCATCGCGTTGATGACGAACTGGGCTGGATTGTCATCCCAGGGCACGATATCGATGCGCTCGCCGGCGAGTTCATTGGAGACGCTCTGCACACGCGAGCCGCGCATGCCGACACAGGCACCGACCGGATCGATGCGCTTGTCCTTGGCCTGCACCGCGACTTTCGCACGCAAGCCCGCATCGCGCGCCGCACCCTTGAGTTCGATCAGGCCCTGTGCGATTTCCGGCACTTCGAGCTTGAACAGTTCCATCAGGAATTTCGGCGAGGTGCGGCTCAGAAACAATTGCGGCCCGCGCACCTGCGGGCTGACTTCATATAGATAGCCGCGCACACGGTCGCCCGGACGCACCGGCTCACGCGGAATCATGTGTTCGCGCGGAACGATGGCCTCGGTGGCGCCGCCAAGATCGACGATGACGCTGCCGCGCTCGATGCGCTTGACCAGACCGGTCAGCAGCTCGCCGACACGGTCGGTATAGGCATCGACGACGCGCGCGCGCTCGGCATCGCGGACGCGCTGGAAAATGACCTGCTTGGCTTTCTGCGCGCCGATGCGGCCGAACTCGATCGACGCGAGCGGCTGTTCGACGACATCACCGGGCTTGGCTTCCGGATTCTGCTCCAGCGCGCGCGCGAGCAGCGTCTGGCGCGCGGGAGTTTCGAAATTCTCGTCCTCGTCATCGACGATGGTCCAGCGGCGAAACGTCTCATAGTCACCGGTCTGGCGGTCGATCGACACACGAATGTCCCAATCGGCACCGTAGTGCTCTTTGCTGGCCGACGCGAGCGCGGCTTCGAGCGCCTGGAAAATAATTTCCTGCTCGACGCCCTTTTCGTTGGAGACGACATCCACCATGAGCAGTACGTTTTTGTTCATGCTTTCCTCAACTCTCGCTCGTAGTCAGGCACCAACCGCGCTACTTCAATGTCTGCCAGCGGCAGCGACACGTCCTGTGACTCAACCTGCAATGTCACATTGCGGCCGTCGCAATCGCGAAGAACCCCGCGAAAACGGCGCTGGCCGGCAACCGGCGCAACCATCTGCACGCGGGCCAACTCACCCGCGAAACGCCGGAAATGCTCCGGCTTCACCAGCGGCCTGTCCAGCCCCGGCGACGACACTTCAAGGCGATAAGCCGACGGAATCGGGTCTTCCACATCAAGCAGTCCCGCCACTTCGCGGCTGACCCGCTCGCAATCCTCGACCTGAATCCCTGCCGCCGCGTCGATATACAGACGCAAGGTGCCCGTGCGCCGCGAAGGCGCAAACTCAAGCAGAACCAGCTCATAGCCGAGCGACTCGACCACGGGCTCGATCAAGGCCGTCAGGCGATCCCTTAAATCCATACACCATCGCCGCAAATGAAAAAGGCCCACACGGGGCCTGGTACCACATACACACACCAGTTGTTTGGTAGCGGGGGCAGGATTCGAACCTGCGACCTTCGGGTTATGAGCCCGACGAGCTGCCAGACTGCTCCACCCCGCACCAGCCAGTCGCGGATTTTAACGACTTACCGAAATCTACACAAGGTGTTGCGCGGTCTTTAATGACATGGGACATCGGGTTAAGTTGGTGATTCCCTGGCAGCGGGTCATTTTGAATTCAAGGAGTGGCGGCGTAGCAGCGTACCGCTGTCGGCCATGCGATCCATGTGCATGGCACGGAAACGACTCAACGTGATCCCGTTGCACTCGCCGAGCTCACATTGACGATATCGCAATTGGTGAAATATGAAGATGCGTCTCAGTGATCCAACACGAAGCAGGCGCTCAAGAATCAACACCGTTCTCGTCGAGGTGCGAAGAAGAAGGCTCAATAATCCCACCTTCCACAATTGCACCTGATTTTGCTCGATCAATCATTCGCTTTACCTCTGAGCTGGCGTGCGCAGGTACGAGTTCGATTTCGGGGTGCTTGATAGCGAATACCCTGAAAATCTCATCTGCAAACGCTTGGCCAACCGATGGGATCCCAGTGAAATCGAATATAACAACCTTAAAAAGCTCCACGCGAGCCAGAAGACGCTTTGCCTGTGATCGAGAGACCAGTTTGTCGTTTCCATATTGCGCAAGTTTCACGGGCACCACGGTCTTCGTAAATCCGTAGTCATCGCCAGATGTAAAACGATCAAATATCTGGCGGGTAGTCCTTGACGTGTGATTGTTCAGCTGCATCCATACGAAAGTTCCTGTGCGGAATTTGCTGTTTTCCAATATCCAGTCTTCTGAATCACCAAACTTATGGTTGAAATAAACACCGCCCGAAAGAATGTCGAATTGATCGAACATGCGTGAGGAGAAAAAGATTCCTTCGCCAGAATGATTTTTGGGGTCTGTCGTCAATTTTCCCTTGGCTAATTCCAATATTGCATGGCGCTCGTCTAGAAGGCCAAGCTCTGTTTGAATCTTCTTGAAGATGCCAATGCCGTCATCTATCAACATCATTTCTGTTGTGGCAGCAGTCTTCATTATCCGAACGGTGATTTCGTGGCCACTGGAATGGTCAATCGCGTTATTGAACATTTCCGTGAATCCGTATTGCCAAATTTCCATCACGTTTGTTGGCATATAGCCAACGGTTGGCGCCACGTCATCTCGCCAAACAATGTCCTCTGCTAAATCTGACGAGATTGGATATCGCCCTCGCCATTCGAGCAAGGTACATAATTTATAAACCCTGCTTCTAGTATTTCCGGACTCCTTCAGCGCACCTTCCGTTGTCAGTTTCTGAAGATGTTTATTGACGGCTTGTCGCGTGATTTTGAAGTGTTCAGCCGTCACCCTCGCAACATCGTTTGGATGTTTGCCTACGTGGTCGAGGATAAAACGCCTAATTTCCTCACCCCTGATTCGTACTCGGCTCATTAAGAATATTCCGGATCATTGTCAACCTTGCTATCGGATTTGACAACTTTATCGTTTATGATTGTCAATGTTAAGAGCGCTATTGTCAACCGTCCTGCCTAGATGGCGCCATGAACAAATTAAGTGCTAAAGGACGCAGCTGACGACCTTGTTGCTGGCTGACATTGTGGACGTCGCCCTCTGCGACCTGACCCCTGCAGTCTTGGGGCAGGCGGCGCCGCCACCCGTGCCGGGTTGCGGGTTGAGCTGTGTGAACTGCTCCACCCCGCGCCAGCCAGTCGCGGGTTTTAACGACTTACCAAAATCTACACAAGGTGTTGCGAAGCACAATTACGATAACCACGGCCGCTTGCGGTTATCGGTTCAACAAGCCGATTGACCCGTTAAAGATGCTCCTTTCGTAGCGGTAGAAATGCATTGCATTTAAGGGGTTCTAAGCCCAAACCCGCGGAATTCATCCGGCACGTGTCAGTCGATGCGTTACTGCACGTTCCCCGTTCATTCGTTGAACAGTTCGGAATGGGTGCCCGTACGTACAAACACGATCATGCCGGATTTTCCGCTGTCGTCGACTTTGTATGCCAGTAGAAAATCGCCGCCGATGTGGCATTCCCGGTGTCCTTCCCACTCGCCTTTGAGCGGGTGATCCCGCCATTCAGGCCCGAGCGGGCCATCGTTGCCGATCAGCAGCAACATCGCCTCTTTGAGCCGGTTCAGGTCGTACCGACCTGAGCGTGACAGGCGTTCCCAGTCTTTGAGAAACGACTTTGCGTAGTCGGCCGCCCGTGGCAATGACGCTCGCTTACTTGCGGCTGTTTTTTTCAAGGTTGGCGAATAGTTCGTCGGCGGTCGTAAATCGGGCGCGGCGCGTGCGGACAATGGCTTCGGCTTCAGCCATCGCTGCGCGGGTTTTGGCATTCGGCACCTTGAGCTCCAAGGGGAATGCTTGATCGGCCACTACGCGGTGTAGGAACAGGCGAACGGCATCGGACACCGACAGGCCCATAGTGGCCAGCGCTTCGGTCGCTTGCGCTTTGATTTCGTCGTCCACGCGGACGTGCAGCATGGAAGTATGTGCAGCCATTTTCAGCCCTTCGATAATTGCTGATTATTATGTATCTCATTGGAGATACATTCAAGCGGCACGTCTGCCGTCCGCCAAACATCTGTTAGGCGACATGCCGCGCCAATTTAGGGCTTTCAACGCTACCTAGGTCACAGCTAAAAGTGCCGGCCCTGTGCGGATGCACGACGCGGCCTCCTAAATGTTCATGTATAATTACATCATTATGTACATGGATAGATGGCCATGAAGCAGGCTACATTCACCGAAGTGCGCAACCACGCTAAACAGTATTTCGATATCGTCGAGTCGGGAGAATCCGTGCGCGTTCTGCGCAATGGCAAAGCCATCGCCGACATCATTCCGGTCGTGGCCGACCTGCCGTCCTGGAAACGACGCAAAGCGCAGCCCCTGGTGCTTGATGGTGTTTCGGTGAGTCGCATGATTCTCGAAGAACGCGAATCCTGATGCGGGTTTTCTTCGACTCCTCAGCCTTCGTTAAACGTTATGTCAACGAAGCCGGAACGGACGCCGTGCTGGCCTGGTGTGACCGGGCCAACGAAATCGGCCTTTCCGGCATCGCCCTGCCCGAGATCATTTCTGCCTTTTGCCGGCTGCGCCGGGAAGCCCGGATCACTGACACTCAATATCGACAGCTGAAGACCTTGTTGCTGGCTGACATTGTGGACGTCGCCCTCTGCGACCTGACCCCGGCAGTCTTGGGGCAGGCGGTGACAAGTCTCGAAACCAATATCCCGCGCGGTATGGACGCCATCCACATTGGCAGCGCCGTGGCGCTGAAGGCCGATGTTTTTATATCTGCCGATCAGCGACAGCTTGATGCCGCCACCCGTGCCGGGTTGCGGGTTGAAGCTGTGTGAATCGTCGTTACATTGGTCGACCCTGAGGGTCAGTTTATTTTTCGTCCAAACGCTTTCGGACGAACTCAATCCTGCCGCCCGGATATGGGTGCGATCGCGTTCTTCAGATGTCCAAGCGACTCATACGGGAGATAAGCGGTCAGCAGACTCTCGTAGCGCAAAAGAATCTGCGGCCAGGTGAACATCGTCTCGAAACGCCGCCGGCTTTCCAGCCTCATGCGCGGCAGCACATCACTGTCGCTGAATACTTCATCGAACGCCTGTGTCAGCACCGGCATTGAATCGAAGTAGCGCGAACTGTCGCCGGCCACCCAGCGATTGAATCGATTGTCGTGGGCCAGCACCGCGTTGCCGGCGCCGAGCGCTTCCACCAGCGAAGGATTGGTGCCGCCGACCTGATGCCCGTGAATATAAGCGGCGCTATGAAACCGCAGAGATTTGACGATCGGCTTGTCGTAAATGGCACCGACGAACTGCACCTCGTCGCTGGCAGCGGCCTTGACTGCGCCATGATAAGGATTGTTTTCGTCGTAACCACCCAGCACCACCAGCTTGTACCCACGGCGTGCCTGCGAAAATCCCTTGACGATATCGAGGATGGAATTTTCGGGCTCCGGACGAGCGATCACCGTCACGTAACGCCCGGGCGAGAGCCCCAGCGCCGTAACCGGCTCATGCGACGCCTCGCGCACCGGCTCGGCCCCATAGGGAATCATCGTGATCTTGGCCGGAGCAATGCCACGTGTGCGCAGATGGCTCTCGATCGCCGGATGGTCGGCAATCAGATGCGTTCCCAGCCAACAGCCCGCCCAATCGTTCAGCCAGAACCAAGACTTCGCCGCCAAGCCCCACTTCGACCGCCGCCACTCGATCCCATCCATATTGATAATGTTGGGGATACCCTTGGCACGCAGCACTGACGTAAACAGCGCCGTGTTGTATCCCAGCGTCAGGCACAGATCCTGATGCTGCGAAGCATGAACGATCGACTTCCAGTCAAACAGCATCGTGCCCTTGGCGCCGGGCACATCCACCGGAATACGGACACGTTCGATTCCCCGCCACCGATCCTCGAATACTTCCCCTTTGCCATCTTCCTGACAGTAAACGACAACACGCCAGCCGCGCTCGACCAAATATAGGGAAAGATACTCCGCGAAGGTTTCAAAACCGCCATGCGCAGCAGGGATACCCCGAATACCGAGAATTCGTAAAACTTTTCTTTTCATATCCCTGGCCCCGTCAGACATTCGTTAATCAGCCGTCGAGACGCCGCTGCAATGCGTTTCAACGAGTCCGTGTCCACTTTGCCAATCCCGATCCTGGCTGGGATTGCCAACAATTGCGCTTATGCTTATTTCCATTTTGATAACGCAAAAAGACTGCCAATTACACGGCTGCACGATTCGATTTGGTTATCCATGCACATAAACCTCCTGAGCGGGAAGCAGGCCATGCTCCCAGCGGGAACGTAACAAGCGTCTACGAGCGATAACCCCAACACTGCAGAACCAGTGTTGTTATATCGGCAATCCCTGTCCTTTGATTTAATCGATCAAAACCGTAACGGGGGACTGATGCTCGGTCAACCCGTTTTTATGTACTAAACCATGCTTGAAATTCCTCAAAATTATGGGGAATCGAAAGCCGGGCCACCGGGTCGGAAACGACATCAAAGCCGATAAACGGTGTTCGCGGGCGGTACATCCAAATCAGTATCTGAGAAGGCGCTTAGCCCTCTCTAACCAGCAAATTTATTCCGCAGCAATCCGATCTACTGCCTCAGACGTCGCAAAGCTGCTTCCCTTAAGCAACAAGGCATAAAGCGCAACGAGAAGAGCGACGCAGGCGATGTTGACCACCTGCCAGCCGATCAAACCGAATCTTGACAACGCGATCCACCCCACGCTGAGAATCAATGCGAGCTGAATTGCAACCAGCCATACCTTAGTGCTCTGCAGTCCATGAGCAACGAGGATAAGACCGACGCCCGTTTCGGTGAATTTAATGAACAGCATTAAACCAAACCACGGCAATAGAGGCGCCAAATCTGCAAACGCCTTACCGAACAGCATGGCCGTGAGAGGTTTAGCTCCTACTGTCATTATCAGTCCGCCGCCCAACCCGATGCCCGCAAAAATCGCGATCGTTTTCAGCGCCTGCTTGCGCACATCGTGATCGTTCGCGTGGCTCCGAGCCAGTTCCGGGAGCAATACCTGCGCGAGCACCGGCGCAATCCTGCATGCACCTTGAACAAGTTTCATCCCGGCCTGATAAAGACCCACGGCCGCAGGTCCCAGCATCGAATTGATCATCAGCGAATCGATCTGCGAGTAGACCGTGAACAATCCCAATTCAGCGGCATAAGCCCACGCGACTTTCATAGAAGCAAAGGCGCGTGTTACGGATGAGCGGGGAATCGCACCGAACGATGTCAGGGCGCGATACCGCGTCAGGACAACCCCGGATGCGCGCGAGGCAGCAAATGCCAAGGCTGCCGCGTCGGCATTTTTGAACCAGAATCCGATGCCGGTCATAAGCGATATATGCCATACCGATACCATCGAAGCCGTCACCGTCTCGCGCGAAAAATGTCCTTTGACGCGAAAACCAAGCGTGTAGTACTCGGAAAATGATTCGCATATCTGCGCGACCAGCAATGCCACGAATAAGGCACGGTCTCCGGCCGGCACCCACGGCAAGCCGATACCGGCCAGCAAGACAACCAGGCCGGCCAGCAACATCTTCGCCATGAGCACATCGCCCATGACCTCGGGCGCACGTTGTCGCTCAGCGCCGAAGCTGCGCAACACCATCGAATTGAAACCATAGTTGACGGGAATCGCGAGAATCGTCGCAATCGCGAGCCAGTACGCAAAGCGTCCGAACGGAGCCGGGCCGAGCAGGCGGGCCAGGATCACGAACACGACCATCCCCGCGCTCAGCCTGAGAACGTAACCTGTAAGAACCAGTGCGAAGTTGCCAGCGACCCTCATGGCTTCCGGGAATCCGCAAGCCGCTTCATCAATGCCCCCACAGCTTCCCGTGAAAATAAGCGTCGCGCATGTGCACGCGCCGCGATATCGACTGATGGATGCTCTAATTCCTCGACAATTGCCTGCGCAAATCCCTCTGCATCATCATGAATACGAAACAGGCGCTTCATTTCCTCCGGCATCCCGCAAGTTCCCTGCACAGAACTCACAATAGGCGCATCCGTCATCAACATATCCAGCGCTTTGACATGGATACCGCTGCCGGTGCGCACAGGATTTACGAGTACCCGTGCTTGCCCGAGCAAACTCATTGCGTCTGCGACGTTTTCCAACAGCGCTACCTCGGGCTGTCTTCCGATCAACTCTCGCACATCACTAGTAGGATTCGATCCCGCAACGGTAAATCTGGTCGCTGGTCTTGTAGCAAGCACTTTTGGCACGACCTCTTCCACCAGAAATTCGATGCCGCGAACGTTGTTCGGGCGCATCAGGTTGCCCAGGAAAAGCACGTCGTGCTGCGGCAGCCCCGTCGCGCTCTGCCCAGCATGCAGTACAGCTTCCGGCAGCGGAGGAAGCCACTCGATGGAGGACACACCTCTGTCTTTCCAAAATGACAGATCGTCGACCGAAATATCAAATACGTGTTCGGCCTGTTCCATCAATGCGCGCTCGAAACGGGCCAGTCCAACGCATGCTAGGCGCCACGCGATCCGGTTTCGCAATGACTTGGCGGCAGCGGCCTGCCGCGCCATATAGAGATGCTCAATATTGTGCGAGCGGTAAAACAGTGGCACGCCTAGGACAGACGAAAGTCGGCTCGCAACAAGCCCGCCATAAGGGCCCTCAAGCCAGATGGCCGCCGGGTTGAACTTCCGCGCTGCCTCTACCAGCTCATCCCATGCGGCACTGTCAATGCGCCGCGCCGACACATGCGACGGCGCCACGGGAAGTCGCATCAATCGCACCAATGCCTCCAGCGGTCCACGCCGGATCGGATATACACGCAGGCTTTCCACCTGCGTCTCGATCGTGCCGATGTGCTCCGGCGTCGGTTTCGCACCCGACTCGTGCCAGCACACCAGCATGGTCGAACAGCCCTGCTGTTTCAGTACCGTGAGGCGTCGCCAGATATCGGCGCGACCACCGCGCATAGCTGGAAAGGGCACATCGAACGCAACGACGAGGAGTCGCATAACTAAAAGAGATTGGCGTACGTCAAAATGAACGCCGCGCCGGCCATGCCAGCACTCCCCGCAGAATTGCGCGTCCCTTTCTCGGATGGCCCTTGAGGAAAAATTTGAACGCTTCCCATACTACGGATGCGATGACGGTTGGAAGCAGCAGTGGATGATGCCGCGCCGCAAATACGATCTTGTTCCGATAGAGATAGAACAGAGAGATTTCCGATCCACCGCTGGGATTCGTGCCGATTGTCGCGCCATGTTTATGGTAGACGATCGACTTGGGCGCATAACCCAGCCGGAAGGAACTTCTGCCGCGCTCAGCCCAATCGTGTTCCTCCGAATAGAGGAAATAAGACTCGTCCATCAACCCCACCGTGTTGAGAAAGCATCGCGAAACCAGCATGGACGCGCCGATGACATAGGCCATCTGCGATTCCACAACTGCCGGGTCGACCGGTATCGAACCGACATCCGTGAATGCCCCGATAGCGCGAGATCTCCCCCGCCACGGCACATAGCTGGAGCCACCATAAGCCTGCATTTTCCGGCGGTCTTCGTAGTACACCAGCGATGACCCGCAAATTCCGATACGGTCGTCACTCCGCGCGCGTCGCACCAGTTCGGTCAGCGCATCGCCGGCGACTTCGGTGTCGTTGTTGAGTATCCACACAAAATCACAATCGCCGCGCGCCAGCGCAAAACGCACGCCGGCATTCATACCCCCGGCGTAACCGAGATTGGCACCGGTGTGGATCAGCGTAATCCGCGTCGCGTCGCCATCCCGCGGTGACGGAATACTCGTATCAACGGCCGACCGCTCCGAAAACGAATCCCCCCGTCCACGTCCCCAATCGCGCAGTGCAGCCACCGAATCCTCGCGCGAGGCATTGTCGCAAATCACAATGTCGAATCTCGAATAGTCCAGACGCAGCAACGATTCCACACAGATAATCGTATCGTCCGCGCGATTCCAGTTCAGTGTGATGACGTAAACCTTGGGCTCGGTCATGCCCGCTCCGGCAAGCTCTTGCCGAGCGGTGCTCCCTGGCCCGTCACCTCCAGGAACACTGAGACCACACCATCGCGATACGTCTCCAGCGAAAACAGGGCTTTCTGACGAGCCCGCCCTTCCTCACCCAGACGCTGCCGTAAGGCGGCATCTTGCAGGAGCATTCTCAGCGCCTCCGCAAGCGCCGTGGCGTCGTTCGGAGGAAACAGAAAACCCGTGGTGCCGTTGTCCACGATTTCAACCAGTCCGCCATGACGCGCCGCTACGACCGGCAAAGCGCAAGCCATGCCTTCGATGGCCACACGACCGAAAGGCTCGGGTTCGCGCGAAGGCACCACCAGGATGTCCGCAGCGCGATAGTAGTCCGTGATCGCCTCTGTGAACGGCCGCAGCTGAATTCGTGCGGCATGTGGTGAGGCGGCGATGCGCCGATTGAGGTGCTCCGTGAACTCAGGCCGCCCCGGCGGCGCGCTGCCGACGAATACCATCTGAAACGGCAATCCGCCACTGGGATCCAAGGTATCTACAGCTTCCATCAGCAGATCCTGCCCCTTCCAGGCATTGATGCGCCCGACCATAAGAATCAACGGCAGGTCCAGCGGCAGATTCAATCGCCGACGCGCCTCTATACGCGACGCTGCGGTCGGAACACCTTCATCCAGTACCGCAACGCCGTTCCATACCGTTACCGCTTGATCGGGACGCCCGGCGGCGATCCAGAGGCGCGTTTGCTCCGAATTACAGATGAGTCGCTTTGAAAAGCTCCTGGCCATGATTTGAAAGAAGCGTGACACCGCGCGCGGCTCCAGAATGATTTCGCGCACATGCCAAACATGCGGCACACCGCGCAGCCGCGCCCAGAATGCGCCCGCAAGGACCGCTAGCGTATTGGTATAGACCAAATCGATCCTGCGCCCCTGAACTACGCGCCCTAGCGCGCGCAGCGCGCGCACGACATCGCCTGGCAAGCGAAATAGTCCGCGTGGCGAAAACAGGCTGCGGCTCACCTTGATCAACGGCATTACGTGCACTTCTAGTCCCTGTGCACGCAGTGCGTCTTCCAGCGGACCATGTTCCGGAAGGCACACGACGAGGGAAAACCGGTTGCGATCAAGCCCTGCAAACAGTTCCAAAAGCGATCGATCCGAGCCATAGAGCTCGGCTGATTGATGAATTACCAGAATTCTAAGCACGAAATTCCTAACGCAAGGCCCGGCATCGCCAACAGGCGGTTGAATAACTATTTCGTCGGCTGACCGAACACGGCTTTGACGCGTTCCAGATACGAGAAACTCGCCGATTGTGTCGGCTCCACAAAGGAACCCTCGCCAAATTCATTCCAGCAACAGATTACGCCCATGCGCAATGATTGCTGCGGATGCTCATCCATCAGCGCCTTGGCGGCACGCAGATGAGCCTCGAACTCCTGCGGTGTGCTTTCCGAATTATCGTGCAAAGGATCTTCCGTCGTCCCACCCCATGGTCGCTTGTCCCAACCCGCGGACATGGGAACGATGAATGGCACGGGGCTATTCTTGAACATCCAGTTCCACTGATCGCGATAGCCTTGGTCGAGTTCGGCGTAGCTGTGGGAAAGACGTCTGGAACCGTCAAACGTATAAGTACCGGGACCCTGGTAGTTATAGGCTGAAAACGCTTGAAAACCGTTTCCTCCATCGAGCTTTACCGAAGGACTGTTAGTTCCGACGCCTCCGACGAACATGATCCCCGGCAAGCCTTCCTGATGAGCCACTTGCTGGGCTCGCGCGAGCAGCGCGTTCGTCGTTGTACCGAAAGCTGCCGCATGTTCATCAAGCAATCGCGCGAGAAAAACGAATACGACGGGTTGTCCGTTCACACGTAGATATTCCGGCCTCTTGAGGTAGTTCTGCGCCCAAAAGCGAACCATGCGATCGACTTCATCTGCAGATTGTGGAAACTCGGTGTGATTACACCAATTCAAAACAAATTGGATCTTGGATCGATTGGGAGAACGCAGGTACGCATCTACTGATTGGCTCTTGAGAACGCCCAGCTTCGCGTTCCAATACCAATCGAATGCGACGAACGAAAGGCCGTTATCGTGCATCCATCCGATCTGTGTATTGACGACTTCGTCGTTCCCATCGTCGTAAAAGCCGAGCTTCGGCTTGCGTTCCGAAAATTTTCCTATTGCATCCCACGGCCGCTTTGATACTCCACCAAGCAAATCGTTACGCCAGCCGGGATAGTAATAAACTCCCACTTTATAAGCAGGTTCACCTTGCATGTCTGCCAGGGCAAAGCCGCCGATTAAAAGACTTATCAGGGCATTAATGACCATCCATTTTTTCATGGCGCGTACTCCAAATGCTAAATATTTACTTCCCCACATAACAAAAGATTTGCGCCACGCGCGAGACGTGCAACCATGAAAAATTCAGAATGACCACATTTCGATACTCAATGAATCAACAGGAATACAATCCGATTTCCAAACAATCTAAATCTATAACTTAGTCGCATACAGCTTGGACCCAGCTAGCAAACCAACTGCTGCGACGAACACAAACGCCAGTACACCATAGTGCGTCATGATCTCAGGTTGAGTTGTATTGATTCCAGCGAATGAGATCGAAAAAGCCAAGCAAGAAACAGCAATCGCGCGATTGCTTGCATCTTGAGAAATCAATCGGACAGACATTTTGACTAATGCGCCGATCAGAAAAACAAAGACGAGTGGGCCAAGCACGCTAAGCTTTAGCGCCAGGAAAAGATAGCCGTTATGAGTGTATCGCGGATAATCGTCCCAAGCCGCCAGCGAATACAAAGGCCGTCGATACTCACCACCGATTCCGATACCAGCGAAGAAGGTTTTATCAAGTGCTTCCAAACCTTTCTGAAGCTCGAACTCACGCCAACCAAATGAAGTTCCTTCTCCGCCTTCGTGAAATGTGCTTGTTACTCGTTCTGCGACTTTATCCAACAAATCCGGTCTTAACTGCATCAGCAATGGCACCGCGACTACGGCAATCGCCAAATTAGCCACTGCGAAGAGTACAAGTCCTCTGACTTTATAGCAGGCAGCGACCACAAACATGCCGATGAACGTCCAGAACCAGAGTGCCCTACCGTAGTTATAGATCAATCCAAGCATCAGAAATCCAAACACTAACAGCATGGGGAAAAATTTTATTTCCTTATTCAAGTAAAGGGATAAAATTGCAAAAATCGAAAAGACAACGAAAACAAAGCCAGGGATCTGGACTCGGATGGTCGAGATCGTTGTGCTGGATATCGAATCCAGATCGCCGACCCGCCCCGTCGAAATAAAGGCTCTGCCACTTACACCCTGTGCGACAGAAAGCCCTGCGATGATCAACCCGCAGAGGATGGTCATCCAAAACAGCCAGCGATGCGGTGCCTTATCCGGCGCCCACGCCATCAGGGGAATGAAGAATAGCCAGTACACAAAAACTCTGGCATCCCGGTAAATAAACGTGACTTTATTCTCACAAATAAAAACTCCATAAAAGGTGCATGCCGCCGCGAGAATTAACAAAAAGAGTGCGGGCTTGAAGATAGGCGATTGGGCGACCATGTCCCATCTCTTCTTACGGCGAAACGCCGGAATGGAAGCTGCGATCAGCAACACTGTTACTACATCAATCACAGGATAAGAGGGCAGCAGGAACGCAAGAAGAAAATACGGGATCAGAGCGAGATCAGGGCGCAGTGCGAAAGCAACAACTGCCGTAAGTGCTCCGCAAGCGATCGCGGACACTAGGGGGGACGCCAATGCAATAATGATGGCGAAGAGCGCAACCGAAAAGGTCAGAATGCCGAAGATGAAGCCTGGGCTCACGACGGCGGATCTTCGTGTTTCTTTCATCGTCATCCCTCACTGACAGACGGAATGCGCTGCATCACTCTGTCTATCAGTCGCGCAATGGGATGCAGTTCGGCAGGAATGAGTCTTGAGACCCTAAACGAATCCATGCCACCGGCAATGCGCTGGCGGGAAGCGGGATCGAGTGACTTCACCATATCCGCAACAAATTTTGCCTGCAGCGCATACGCGTGCGCCGGATCGCGATCGATCGACGATACCCGTACGATCATGCCGTCCGGAATTTGGCGTTGAAAACCGTACCTGAGCTGAGCGAGTCGCCGCTCGCGTTCGCCAACGACGACTCTCTCTCCAACAGTAGTCCAGTAGGTCAACGGTTCATAACGTTCCTGAAAGCGAGCCATCATGCGTATCGCTGGGATAGTCCCATAAGCAGTGGAAAGGCTGGTGCGCTCGATGTCCTGTACCTGGAAACCCTGGGCGGGGTAACAGATGTCGGGCCGATGAACCTGCCTGAGATCATTCTGTTCCCGGCCATAGGCGATGGACAGCATGATGCTCTGACCACCGGCGCCGACATAAGTACGGCTGAGCACTTGGCTATAGATGCTATCGACCACCGATTGCAGCTCCGGATTAACGACAGACTGCTGCGCGTTCTGCTCCATCGTCCATTCGTCGAACGCAGCGGGAACCGCACGCTCAAGATCGAATGTCCGACCTATATCGGCCATCCGGATCGTGGGCCTCATAGCCATTGCGGCGAATGACGCAAGTGCCATGCATGCGAGCATGAGTAGCGGTTGGAGGCGGATTCCAGACATGACGTTACGCGGTCGTGATCACTTGCTTCCGGCTCAGGCGCGCCAGAAGGAGATCAAAACCAAAAGTGATCGATAATGCGACGATGAACAGCAGCATCCCGGCGAAGCCGTGCGCGAATCCCTGCCCGGCAGCGTCGCCGAAGTAGTTGGTAATAAGAATGAGGATGACGACACGTACGACATTGGAGACGAATGCAATGGGTAAAAGCGCCGCGATAATCAAAATGTTATGCAGGACACTGGGACGCCGAACGAGGTATAGATACAGAAACCCTAGCGCGCTGAGGCTGAACATGGAGTTGAGGCCAGAGCAGGCGCCAGCAACGAGCAGCTCGTATTGCCCGATTGTGATCGTCACCCCGGTCCGGGCAACTGGATAGCCAAGGTGGTACAAGATCGTTTCCGCGAGTTCAGATACGTAACGTTTGAGCGGACTCGTCAACGTGTCGATGACGAACTCGGGCAACGGGATCAGGAAGATTAAAAAGACGATGGGGAACCATGCGGCCCGGAGCGAAGGAACGCCTCCGAGGATGAGAAGAACACCGGGCAGTATGAGCAGCAGGGAACCGATGTCGAGGATGTAGACGCTCTGCGAGCGTCCCAGCACGTATATCGCGAGACCCGCGAACAGAAGAGGCCAGCCCATTGCCGGCATCGGCGGGCCTATGGCTAGAATGCGGTCGCGTGATTGCCAGAATAGAAAGAGAATGACAGCGAGCACGAGGGGCCCATGCGCATAGTCCTCATGCGGCCAAAGCTTTTCACCGACTGCCAGGAAGGTTGGAACGTAAAGCAATAGCAGCCCGGCCGCCGTCAACCAGAGGGTGCTACGCGGCAATCTGCCGCTGGAGAGTACCCCCGTACCGGCAATTGAATCTGGCACGCCCGCAGGCACTCCTTTTCCTGAACCCATGAATCAGAATTCGTTAAGCACCGTACCCACCGCATGAGCGCCCAGTTGGTTTACTTCATCGATGAGTTCGCTCAGGGCTTCGATTTGCGTGTGGTGTTTACGTGCAATCACCAACGCACCCTTGATCTTCGACAGAATCACCTGGGCGTCCGCATAAAGCGACGTTGCGGGAGTATCTACAATCACTACGTCATATACCGAGCTGATGTATTGAATGACTTTGGCAAATATCGGCTTACCCAGCAGCTCTTGCGGATTCGGCGGCGTTGGCCCTGCGGCCAGAACCGATAGATCGACAAAATCCGGAATTCGCTTCACCGTTTCCAGCCCCATTCGTTCCGAAAGGACTGTCGATAAACCTTTGGAATTATCGATGCCGAAAAGCTTGTGCTGGCGCGAATTACGCATATCAGCGTCAATCAATAAAGTCCGCTCACCCAATTGCGAAAATACAATGGCGAGATTTGCCGCGATATAGCTGCGCCCCTCGCCGTTCGCATAACTTGTGACGGCCAGCCCGGTCTGCTTGGGTTCGCGCTCGAACCAGCGAAGCATGAGCTGACTGCGCAACGCACGCAGTACTTCGACCTGTTGCGAATGCGGTTCGTATGCGGCTACAAGCTCTTCTGAGATCGCTCCGTGACCTTTCAATAAGTAGGGATACTCGAACTGACGCGCGAGTGCCCGATTGATATCTTCTTGTGAAACCAGTCCAAGGCGAAGCGCAGCTTCGCCAAAACGAATCGACTCTTCCTTTTGCAACTTCAGAACGCGATCGGCATCTTCGACTGAAAGTTTTCCAGAGTCGATCAGAATTGCTCCCAGTGAACGGCTAAGGGCTCTCTGGGTAACGGTCAAGGCGGAGGACGACATATTCATGATGGGATCCTTCTGGTCCTTCATGTCAGGCCTTGACCAGGGAAGGAGGAGAAACGCGCCGCATAAACGCCGGCAACCTGAAACGCCGCGATGGAGATGACGGGTTTGGTACTAGCTCCGCAAGAACAGGAACGCCCAGCATGCCGGCAATGTCTGCGACCGATCGCACACGGCGATCCACCATTTCCAGCGCCAGCGTTGCGCCTATTCCGAGCAGCGTGCCCATGAAGATAGCGATGAGCGTATTCAACACTAGCTTGGGAGAAGAATGCTTGATCGGTATCGCGGCTGGTGTGAGCACTGAAATATTCGTGACGTTCGACTGGCTCTCCAGACTTGTTTCCGTGAATCGCTGGGCCACGGCGTCATAGGCCTTCTGTGCGGCGTCCACATCCTTTTCCAGTACAGCCATCTGATCTCGCAGCGCGGTCATTTCCAGCACCTTGCGCTTTTGCGTCGCAATCTCATCTTTCAGCACATTTCCTCTGGTTTCGCCGACTTTGTTAGCCATGCTGATGCTCGCGGCAACCCTGGAAATCTGCGTATTCAGTTGCTGCTTGAGCTCGTCGGTTTCATCCCTCAGACGAAGATAGTCCGGATGGTTCACGCCCAAGCTGCGGCCGAGCTGTGACAGTTTCGCCTCATTCTGGGCGATGCTCGACTTGAGGTTCTGGATCAGCGGGTTTTGGATCACTTCGGGCAACACGTTTGCCGACGCGCCAGGACTTTGCTTGCTCTGCAAATCGGCATTCTGCGATTGCGCCAGCGTCAGCTGTTCCGTGAGCCCGTTAAGTTTCGCCATTTCATAGTCAAAACCATTGTCGGAACCGCTGACAATACTGTTTTTTTGCTGAAAGTCGGAAAGACGACCCTGAGCTTCCTGCAAATTGTCTCGCAGCACCTTCGACTGTTCCTTGAACCACTGCGCGTTCTGTGCAGCCGGGGCGATTCTGAGTTCCAGATTGGTATCGATGTAGGCCTGCGCGAAGGCGTTGGCGATGCCGGCAGCTGCCTCCGGCGTAGTCGCCACAAAGCTAAGGGTTATGACGTTGCTTTCCTTCGACGGTTTAACGTCCAGCTTTTTCAGCAAGCGGTCGGCGAGCCAGACCGTGATATCGCCTCTGCCGCTGGTATTGCTCCTCCAATCGTCAATGATGTCGGCGTTGGCATCGAGCTTGAGCAATTTGATAACACGCATCGCCACGCGTCGGCTGCCGATAATATCCGTCTGAGTAGCCATGTACGCAGGCATGATCATGGCAGGCAGGATAATGCCGGCAACCGGATCGGGTGATTTCACATCCACGAGCACGTCCGCGCTTGCGGTGTATTGCTTGGGCAGAATGAGGCTAAGCAGGATGGTAACGAACACCAATCCCAACAAGGTCCTCAGCACGATTTTGCGTCGCACGCTAAGGATGTGGAAAAACTGCTGGAAGGTCATCGACTCGACTCTCTAAAAGTTTTCAGAAAAGACTTTCGCCGATGTAGATCACATCGTCCGCGCGAACGCGATCCATAGATTTCGGTTCGATTTTATCGGTAGCCCCGCTCTTGTTGCGACGATATACCCGCAAAGAGCGTTCCGTGCCGCGAGCGGTCAGTCCACCGCCGGCGGCTAGCGCCTGCACCATTGTCATGTTGCGCAGCAGCGGGTATGAGCCGGGGCGCTGGACTTCACCATAAATGTAGAAGAGAGGCGCGCGATCGACGTACAGAGTATCGCCACCCGCGAGCAGTACATCGTCCGCCGTTTTCCCATCGAGATAGAGGGAAGCGATATCGATTTCCTTGCGATATGGCTGTCCATCCCGGGTTCCGGTGAGAATCACAACGTCCCCGCCAGTCGGAGCGATGCCGCCTGCGGTAGCCAACATCTGCGAAACATGCGTGTTGAAAGTCACTAAGGGATAACTGCCCGGTTTGTTGATTTGCCCCAGCACGGAAACCTGATTGCCGACAATCTGGGTGAGTACGATGTTGACTTGGGCCTGTTTGACGAAACGACCGTTTTCGAGCGCGGTGGCGATCTTGTCCTGCGCCTCGCTCATCGTAAGTCCTCCGACCTTCACTTGGCCGATCAGCGGGTAAGCGATCGTCCCGCTTTCTGTGACCCGGGTATCAAGTGTCAGATCCGGATTCTGGAAAACGACGATGTGGATGGCGTCGCCTTCGGCAAGCCGGTAGTCATCGCCAGCATGTGCCGGCGCGCACAGGGCAAAAATGGCGAGCAACGAGAGCGAAAAACGGAGGATGCGCTTCATCATGTTCGGATTGATCCTTCAGGATAAGAGCGGAATGCGGGATTCATGCCGATGTGGCGCAGATCACTGCGAGTTGGTCACGGCAGCCGGCACTATAGGAGCTGCTGCGGTCGCTGTCGCGGCATTAAGAGGCGAAGATTGCGTGGATTCGGCGGCGGGACTGGCCTTGGCAAAATCCCCCATATATTCGATCTTGGTAACCGTGCGCAGGCGCTTGAGTTCGCCGTCGGCCGCTTCCTGCATCTGCTCGTTTATCAGAAACTGTTCGATCTTGGGCTGTGCCGTCGTTCTGTCTATCGGTGCGACTTGTGAGCTTACGATTTGCATGATGTGGAAATCGTCCCCTGGTGTTTCGATAGCAATGATGCCGCCATCGCGGGTCGCGTGTAGCTTGTCGATAATATTCAGAGGTAGTTCATCGGCGGCGCGCGTGGCGGTATTGCTTTTGAAGACGATTTTGTTCAATTGCAGCCACGCGCTGATTTCGTCGAGCGTCTTGCCCTGAGCGACCAGTTCACTGAGCTTAGGCTCCATGGTCCCGACCTCCTCGACGTCCAGTTCGTGCAGATTGTAGATGCGTCTCTCCAAGAACAGCGCAGGGTGGCTGTCATAGTAGCGATTGGCGTCGACTACAGAAGGTTTCGATAACCGGCCAACCACTTGGCGCATGTAAGCCTGCGCAAGAATTTCGTGCTTTGCCTGTTCGATCGCGAGGACGACTTCCGGCGTGCGGTCGAGCTTATTGTTGGTCGCTTGGTCGGCAGCTAAACGCTGGTCAATGAGCTTTTCGAGCACGTCACGACGCAGCTGTGCCGCATCCATTTGCGAATCGGACGGAAATTTGCCGAGGACCGCATTGATTTCATGCACGGATATCTCGTCAGTCCCGACTCGGGCCGCGACCTGCGTGGCAACTTCCTTTTTTGAGCATGCGGACAACGCAAGGCTTCCCAGGACCGCGAACACGAACATCCGCCGAAATCCATTCGTGATGCACGGCACTTCTGCGCGCTGGCTCATGGGACAGTTTTTCACTTTCAATTTTAAGGGCGGAACAAGATGTTGGGAACGGCGACCCGGCATTGTCCACAAACTGTGATTCGAATATAACCCGTTGTTTTATACCGTTTCGGCGGTCCGGAACGAGTCTTGAGTGGTATTTTCAGCCTCCTTACAAGTTTCGGCACTCTAATGGTTGGTGGCTTCACGCGCCAAATTGAACACTAACCGTCAATCCGCCGCCCAGATCGTTGTATTGATAGGAAGTAGGTAAATAGGTTGAGTCCCGACCTTGCCGCTGGAACGAACCGGATATGGTGACTGAGCGATACGGCGACCAGTCCGCCCCCATTTGAAAAGAGCGCTGGATGTCCCGACGCGACCCACTATCCGGCACCACTGGACCCCTGTAATGCAGACTGCTCAATGTGTAACCAGCGTGCAGCTTAATCTTCTCAGTCGGCGTCCACGTGGGCGTGAGGCTGATGTTGTTATTGGTCAAATAGCTGGAGTAGGACGCTTCGTAGTCAGAAATATCGTGTCCGGCACTTAACATGATGTGAATTTTGCTGGTTAGATTCCAGCTCGCTTGGCCGTAAGCGATCCACCCACTATAGTCTCTCTCCTGGAAGTGACTGAAATTGCGGGATAAATATCCGATTCGCCCATAAATCCCGCTCACCGCCGAATCTTCCGGCAATGCCGTACTCAAACGCATCTCACCCCCGGTTTGCTTGAAGCGGGTGTCGAGAAAATGAACTTCATCGACTGCCTGGTCGAGAAATTGGCCGATGGTTTGCTGGCCTACCCCAGTGATCGAATTGCCTGATCTGAACACATATTTGAGACCGGCTTCACCGTTGATGGCCCGATAGGAATTTTGTTCGACAAATAGCGCGCTGTTTCTGCGTTCGCTTTCAGAAATTTTCCCAACCGGATGCCAGCCACCAACAGCTTGCCAGTCAATAGAATAGGCGTAGTTGTTGGTCGTCAATACGTTTCGCTGAGAATAGTTGGTGTAGTCCGCGTAACTGTTCAGCTGCTGCAGCCGATCGACCGTTAGCACCCCACTGAGATGTGGCGTCAAATGCCACTGCCAGCTTCCGTCGAAATCGGTCGCAGTGAAATTCAGATAGGTGAATTTCTCATACCAGTATTTGTAAAGCGAAGCACTTAACTGAATTTCCTGCTGCGCGTAGGGCTTGTCGATTTCTACACCGACATAGCCCTCCTGGAGCCAATCCGACCGCTGCCCGGTTCCAAGGGCCAGCTCCGTATCGGCGTCATCCGGTAAGCGGAAGACGTTGGAGTCGTACTGCATACTGGCGCCGCCGAGAATGGTAAACACATTCGGTGCATCGGCCTGTGCTTCGGCCTTTGCCGGGCCGGACTGCATCATGCATACCATCAGGCAGACTACAACGCCCCCGCTAGCAATCGCGGAACGCCCCCACCCAAACGATGGCCGCGGGGATGCGAATCGATTCGACGATCTTCGAGCTGTCATTGAACCCCTAGGCCGCCCCAAATCATGATTTGCTACGGGCGCCCCGGCCGCCCGCTCCCTGTGTTTCACCGCCAATGCGCACGCTCCTCAATAGAGCAGCTGCACAATTCTGCTTCGGTGACTGTACGGATATGAGGCATACCAAACCGAAAGAAGAGGCACTAGGGCGGGGAATCGCTCAGCTGGCGCGCCGAGCAGAAAGCACTAAAGAATGCTCTTGCTTCAGCACAAGCCCGAAATACTCAGGCACTCAGTAACGAAGTGTACGAACTCAGCCGGAAGATGTGCCGCAAAACGCGGAATATATGAAAATCCGGGGGTAAAAACGCTCCGGGCACACCAAAGCTTTCGCCTTGGCATGCCCGGATACTTTCATCAGTTCTCTTCTACAAAAACCGCAAATCTACTTCGTTAAAGCCCCGAAACGATTAACTGCGTCGGGATAAAGCTCACATACATAAACCAAAAAAACTGGCTTGGCTTACGCGCTCATGCCGCCGAAGTCATCCGACTGGCGCTTCTTGCTACCCAGCACAAGCCCCATCAGCGCAAGACCTGCGAGCATCATTGCATAGGTTTCTGCTTCCGGAACTGGGGTTACTGAGACATTGTTAAGGAAGAAGTAGTCGGGGACATTCTTGAACGCAAACTTCAGCGTGCTGGTGGCTCCCGTGGCAACGGCGTCAAACGTGTAAGTCGTTGTTTTAAAAGCCGTGTTTTTTACTGAAAACAGCGTGGAACCGTCAAACATCGCCGAGAAAAACGTTCCCATTTTCTTGGGGTTGCCCAGATCGAAGCTGATCTGGTACAGCCCGCCCGCAACCGTCGCAAAACTCTGCGACAAGGAACCCAGCTTGACGGTGCCCAGATCGGCGCCACTCGTCCCGTCTGCATGCACGTACTGCCGATCGCCCGGTTGAGTCGCTACGTTCCATCCCGCCAGGGTACCGGTCGAGAAATCCCCGTTGGTAATCAAATTGGCACTCGCGCTCGTGGAAATGGCTCCACCGAGCAGCGCCACCGCTAACATCATTGCTTTCATGGCCTGCATCCCTTTTTGAACCGAAACTGGTTGTTAATTAACCGCAAATTATCTGCGCGCCGGATACCGAATCGAACCACCGCCACACATTCTTGATCATCTTTGGAAGGGCACCCCCTTGTCAATAAGACTGACTCGATTTTCCGTAGATAAAACTAACTAGGGTCGTCGTCCGAGCCAGCCAAACCGCCCTTGTTGAGCCTTTTGACTTTAATCGCTAGTCGAGACGCCAGCGAGTAATGAGCACGATACATGCCATCGTTGGAGGATGCGGGATGCACACTTTAACTCGTACTTAAACTTGACCTAACCATAGGCCAGCGAACCAAAGTGTAGCCACCGTTCCGCAAGCTATCACCTTGTAAAGTAAATAAATCTCGATGTAGGGAATGCGATGTCATGCACCACAAAAACCGCTTAATCAAAATGTATGAATATGCTACCGAATTCGATGCGCAAGTTATCGGTGTTGCCCAAGTGAAAGCGGGCCAGTAGGAAATACCAGCAACCGTTGCAGAGCTTTGAGATGGGAAGCCCCAGCTGTAATCACCCAGACTGGCTCCTTGTCGTCAGCTTAAATGCACATAGGGTTGGTTGCCGACTGCACTGACTCGGTGCAGCTTATGAATTCGCCGGGAGAGAAATGTTGTCTTCAATGAGCAGATTCGCTTGGCCTCTCGCGGAGAGGGCACCTTCGGTTAGCTCTACCTCGAAAATGACCGGAGCTATCATCCACGCCTCCCTTGCGGACAACAAGCGGCATAGGCCTTGCGCATCGAATAACGTCGTCCCGCGATGTTCGCGGCCACCACAATTACTGATTTGCTCTTGACCAAAGCCAGCGGACGCGTGCGAAAACTTAGGGTATATACCGGGAAGTATTTTCTTGCTACAAGCGTCGATATCGGCTGGGCGAATAGGACGATTTCGCGGGCACGCCCGCGAGATTTCGGCGCGGCATACTCCGCATTTAGGCCTTCTATCGCCATCCTCACCGCGCTGACATACGGTGTCGATGCGACCAGAAATGTGATTTAGATTTAGGAAGCGATGCATGCTGATTGGAATCCATTACCTCCGAGCGATAGCGGCATTGATGGTCGTAATTTTTCACGCGATCAGTTTTTTTGTTATCTATCGCAATCTTTCCACGACCCTGCCCTTTTACGTCATGTCTGAAGGCGTTGACATATTCTTCGTCATCAGCGGATTTCTGATGGTGGAGACCACGCTGAAATGCAAAGAGTCGCGGCTCGATTTCAGCGATTTCATGAGCAAGAGATTGCTCAGGATCGGACCCATATATTGGTTGATCACCTTGGCCATCGGCGTAATGGTGCTTGCTCGCCCGGCACTCTCGGAGAAAGTAGTCGATGGAACATTGGTACTTAAGAGCCTGCTGTTTTTACCGAGCAAGCTCAACACGAGCCATCTTCAGACCACCATCATTCCGCAGGAGTGGACGCTGATCTATGAAATGTTCTTTTATTCGCTGTTCGCTATTTGTACCAGCGTCCATTATAAAAAGGGCATTGCCGCGACTCTAGTCATATTGGCTTTGCTAGTCTGTATGCACCCGCTGGCCAAGAATTTTTATGTGCAGACTTATACAGCGCCGATCATTCTTGAGTTCGGCTTTGGCATCGTCATCGCACTGTTGCCGAGGATCGCGGCAAAGCCTGCGCAGGCCGCTTTATGCACTGCCGGCGCATTGTGGATTGTCGTGGGCGGTATAGTGGCTGGTGTCGATCTCACCTACCGGCCGTTGACCTGCGGAATCGGGGCAGCGCTTCTCATTTATGGCGCCAATGGCTATCGTCCAACGAAGCGAATCCCCCTACTACTGATTCTGGGGGACGCTTCGTATTCGCTCTATCTCATCCACATGTATGTAATTAAGGCCGCAGCGAAATTTCTTTCGCCGACGCCGTTCAGCATCGTTGCTGTTATCTTGATTGCATGCGTTACGGGTTACTTCGTCCACACATTGATTGAGAATCCGCTTCAAAAGAAAGCCAAGGAATCAATGGCAGCAATCAAAGGAATGTTCCTTCGCTTTTCGATGGAATCTTGAAAATTATTTGGCTCCAGATCATATCTGTGCCGCCGGCACCCCTACGCGCAAATCGGGGGCCGCTACGTCAAAATGATTTTCATCGATCCCGAACTACTGAGCCGAGATGTCAAAGAACATGACCGCGTGGGGTTGAATCATGTACTGAAGGGTGGTGCCCGACGAGGATTGGAAGCTGCCCGTCTGTGGACTAACCGAGGTGTCAAACAAGCTGCTGCCCGTAAGCAGCACGTAGTTAACGTTCACCGCCGTGCTGGCGCTCCAGAGGTTGTTGATCTGCAGCGTGATATTGGCAGTGCTGGAGCTGTTCTTGTTTAGAAGCATCACATGCAACACGGTCTTGCCGTTCACGCTGCCGCTTGTTGCGTAGCCCGATACAGCAGGAACCGTGTAGACGCCCACGCTGCAATTGGAAACTATGCTGGTGATGGTCCCCTTTGTGCTGATCGTGATCGGAACGACATTCCCTTGCTGCATTTTTGAGAAGCCCGCGAGGGTGTAGTAAACCGGTCGCGGGTTGCCAGCGGTGTCCAGGCCGCCGAAATAAGTGTCCTGAGAGGCTGACCAATGCTCGGCCGTCAGGATGTCCTTTCTTTGCGCCAAGGTGGCTAATAAATCAGCCGCATACAGCGCGCCGTCGAGCGTCTGAACGTAATCAGCCTGAGTGATCGAATTGCCGAAATCGACACTATGCTCGGTAATGGCGGTGGGGATGCTGGACGTAGGGTAGTACTGATTGATCAGCGACCGGATCGATGCCAGCCGTGAAGTCACCAGAGTTGTGCCGGTCATCGAAGCCGCGTATAGAGACGAATCCGTATAGGACGCACTGCTGCCTATGCAATACGGCATGTACGCTGGATGTGCGGCGACGAAGTTGAAGCCTGGGCTGGTGTGTTGCAGATTTTGCAGGACTGTCGCATTCCAGTTGCTGCTGGAATCGCTACTCAAAACGACACCGACCATGATGCTCGAATCAGCTGCCTTCATGGCACTCAGGAAAGCCGCAGCCTGGCTAGCATAGCTGGCGGGTGTCATCTTTGGGTAGAGCGCGTTATTGAGATAAGGCTCGTTGCCGATTTCCCAATATTTAACCTTGGGCAGCACTTTTCCGGTTTTGCTGGAAATCAGGTTCTGTTTGTTGACATAGGTCACCCAAGCCGCTGCTTCCGAGGCGGTGCCTGACATGACGTTGACCGTGATCAGCGGCTGAGCACCCACGGCTTCGCAAAGCTCCAGGAACTCCTGCGTTCCCATGAGAACTTGCTGAGTAGTGCCCGGACTATAAGCATCGACTTCGTAGCCGCGCGAAGACAGCGCGCCGACACCGTCTTTCCAATGATAGGCATCGGAGAGCGTGCCACCCGGATAGCGCAGAACCTTGATTCCTTGCTGCTGCAGATTAGTTAGAGCGGGATTGGCGAATGTTTCGGCGCTGCCATTGATTTTTAGCAATCCGTCGCCGTTCCAGACCCAGTCCAAATTGCTACCGCTGAGCATGGAATTGACCTTGGCACCAGTAGGCGTCGGAGTCAGCGTCACAGTCGCTGAAAAGGTTCCGGCCAGGGCAGGCTGGACCGCTGCGGACAGCCCCAAAAGAACCAAAGAAAAAATACACTTGCAAGACAATCTCACGAAACAAAACTCCTGTAATTAGTACAACCGTGAAAACCCTGAGTGCCTTAATGAATCGGCCAGAAAAAAAACTCCGCCGATCCGGACGGTTGTGAAAATCCGCCGGCTTATGAGGTAATTGGTTTAACCCGCTACAACGCTGCTTCGAGCACGCTTTTGATCCTCACGCGTGCTAAGCCGATCCAGGCGATAGATTTGTATTGGCAGCAGTTGCATAGGCGACACATGTCAAAAAGGTTTAAGGGCCGCACCAGAATTGGTGCTACGAAGCAGCAAGTCCTCAGATCGTTGCTACCGTCGGCGAGCTTCGCCGCAGGGTTGGTATCGGCCCTACCGATGCCTTCTTTAATTAGTGATCGCGAATTAAGCGATTGGGGCTTCTTGCCCGGACACCGAACCGGTGCTGGAACTGAAGTCTCGAAATTTATCGTTGCTTAGGACGTCATTTGGATGCTAACCCATATTATTTATGAAGTCGCCAGAAAATTTCCTGCTTTCGCTTGCACTGAAAGTGCCAGCGCCGGCGAGGTAATGACCGTATGACAGGAATCTCCGGGTAGATCGGCACGTTGCGGGCTTCGCCGACGGTCATCATTCGCTCTTTACATAAATTGACCTTTAGTTCAGACACAATTCAGCTTGAAAGGTGAATGATGCATGCGTCGGGAATCCGTTTCCGATACACGATGCGGAGTATTCCAAATGAACAAATCCTATAAATCCCCTTATGAGGCCCGTAAGGCCTTGATTGTGCTGGCTGGCAGTCTGGCGCTTCTGACGGGTACGGCGACGCGGGCCGATGAAACGGGCGCGGTTGTCGGTACAGTCGTCGGCGGCGCAGCGGGTGCCGCCATCGGCAGCAATTCGGGCGGGAATGGCGCTCTGGTCGGCGGCGCAATCGGGGCCGTCCTGGGAGCGATCGTTGGCAGCAACGCATCCGGTCAGGTCGCGGCGGCACCGGCGCCCGTTGTCGAAGCACCGGTGGTCATGGCTCCGCCGACGGTCGTTTACGCGGCCGCTCCTCAGATCGTGTATGCGGCTCCATCCGTGGTTTATTACCCATCGGCGCCGGTCGTTTATGGCTACCCGTATGGCTACCCGCAACCGTATTGCCCGCCACCGGTTGCGTATGGTGCCCCGGTGCACTACGGACCACCGCCGGTCGCATACGGTGCGCCGTCATACTACGGACACCCCTCGCAGCCTCATTATGGACAGCCATCGTGGGGCGGCGCGCCGCCGTCTTCTGGAGGTGCGTCGCAGATCCCTCGGCCACCTCCGTCCATGACCCGTTCGTATCAGAGCAACGGCTACGGCGGCAGCGTCAACGGCGCTGCGCGTGGCTACGTGCAGCGGACCAGCTGGAGCGGTGGCGCGACGCGTAGTGCGATGGTCGTGCATGCCGGCTCGAGTGCACGCGGGTTCTATCGTTAAGGGGTTGGGCTGATACCGAACCGGGCACCACAAGCCCATCGCAACCTTATGATGGCTCCGGGGTGAGCAGCGCAACCGTCGGAAAATAGACTCGGTATCTTTGCGTATCGCGCGTCAGGAGCGGACATTCGAGCACTGCCGCGTGCGCGCCGATGAAGAAGTCCGCTAATATGTTGCGGCTATGATGCGCACAGTCCGCCATGACGCCCGCGCCCAATGCCGCCGTCCCCTGCCCCGCCCCTCCAATTCAACGTCCGCTCCGATATGTTCAGTCAGCTGGCGGCGATGGAGAACGCGGGCCTTCCCCCAGACAAGGCATTTGCAATGCTGCGTCTGCCGAAGCGCGAGCAGAAACGGGTTGAACGCATGAGCCGCTGGCTGTCCCTCGGTCTGGACGTAAGCGAATCGGGGTTGCGCAGCGGATTGTTCACGCCGCTGGAAGCTTCGCTGCTGCGTGCAGCTGCCAGCGGCGGCAGTCCGGCACATATGTACCGGCGCCTGGGCGACTATTACGCGCAACGCGCGGCGCGCTGGGCGGCGATGAAGTCGCGAATGGCGATGCCGGTGGCGATGCTGGTCATTACGGCGTTCGTACAGCCGTTGCCGCAGGTGGTCGCCGGCACCTTGGGCAGTGGCGGATATCTGCTGGCGGCCATGAGGCCGCTGCTGTTCTTCGGCGTCGTTGCGTTCTGTGTGCTGCGTTCGCCGGTCTGGCTGCAGAGGAATTCGATGGCTGCCGCGCGCACGGCGCTTTACCGCCTGCTGCCGCGGATTCCCGTATTCGGCCCGATGCACGTGCGGCGCAATCTGCGCGATTTCTTCGAAACTCTGGCGCTGTTGCTGGAGGCCGGCCTGCCGATATTGGATGCTCTGCCCAAGGCGCTCGACACCATCGGCAACACCGTGATCCGCGAGGATTTCGCGCTCATCGCTACGCGCATTGAAGGCGGCGCCAGCTTCGCCCAGGCGCTGAGCGAACGGGCATTTGCCGGACGCGAGCGCGCGCATCCGCTGCTGCACAGCGGCGAGGCCAGCGGTTCGCTGCCGGAAATGCTGCTTCATTACGCGGATCAGGAGACGACTTCGATCCGGCTGTTCGACGAGCTGGTCGCGGAATGGATTCCGCGCCTGGTGTATGCGCTGGTGGCGGCGTCAATTGTCTATGGCCTGCTGCATGGAGCCGGCGTGGGGCCGGAGTTGCCCGAAGATCTGCGTTGATCCGCACACCTCGGATAAGATCGCATACGGTCGCTCCACGCATTCCAAATTGTGCGTACAATGTATATACATGTTTGACGAGACTTTGCCATGGCATCCACTTCAACCGCTCGTGAAACCACCATTAACCTTCGCGCATCGACGGCACGGCGGGCGCTGATCGATCAAGCGGCTCAGCTGTCGGGCAAAAGCCGGACCGATTTCATGCTAGACGCTGCTTGTGAAAAAGCTCAGCAAGTGATGCTCGACCGTACGGTATTTGCGCTCGATAAATCAGGCTTCCGGCGCTTCGCGAAGATCCTCGACGCACCGATTACGAACAGCAACGCAATACTCCGGTTGCTCAAGCGTCGCGCACCATGGGAATCGAAAGCGCGGTGAGGTTGAAGGGTGCTGCCCCGCTCGAAAGTACCCATCGGATCGACGCATTTCGCTGCACAGAACTCGCGTTGGAAAGCTGGCTCAAACAACGGGCCTGGAAGAATCAGCAAGAAGGTGCGGCACGCTGCTTCGTTGTCTGCGATGGACAGGAAGTTGTTGGTTATTACGCGCTGTCGGCGGGCGCAGTGCTGCATGCACAGACACCGGGAAGCATTCGCCGCAACATGCCGGAGCCAATTCCTGTGGTCGTTCTTGGCCGGCTGGCGGTGCATGCAGACTGGGCTGCCAAAGGTATTGGCGCAGGCCTTCTCAAGGATGCGGTATTGCGCGCATTACCGCTTTCTCAGGAAATGGGTATCCGGGCCATGCTTTGCCATGCGATCAGTGAAGAAGCAAAGCGCTTTTATCTGCACCATGGCTTCATCGAATCTCCAATCGAGCCCATGACCGTAATGCTGAATCTCGCCAAGCTGAGAAGCTCTTTTCCGATTGCGTGAAAATCGGCGCTCGCGCCGTCAGCTGCGCGTCTGCGGGCACGCAGCTGTAGAATCGGAAAAATAATCGGCATAAATATTTTTAATATCTATGATTAGACATAATTATTTTGTTTACTTTCATTGAATTAAATAAAACTTGTATCGGCATAATGATCGGCAGATAATTGCACGATGTTAAAGCCTGACCTCTATCATAGCCCGCATCAATTTGAGCCGCTGTTGCCGCAAACGCGGCTTGATGAACTGTATGCCGTTGCCCAGCAAATTATCGAGGCGTCTTTGAGCCTGCGGGGACATGTACACCCGGCAACGACCGCGTCTCTAGCGGAACGCCTGCGGGCCATGAATTCTTACTACTCGAACAAAATCGAAGGCCAAAGCACCCATCCGCTCAATATCGAACGCAGCCTGCATCAGGATTTTTCCCGGAAACCCAAAATCGCCAAGCTGCAAAGTCTGGCCCTGGCCCA
>Ga0265334_10000074_pt1 | contig 72899 bp, 50 predicted proteins | sample 42023metaG_FD_192442 | JGI IMG/M metagenome (GOLD analysis project Ga0265334, IMG submission 192442) | Rhizosphere microbial communities from Carex aquatilis grown in University of Washington, Seatle, WA, United States - 4-20-23 metaG | ecosystem: Host-associated > Plants > Roots > Rhizosphere...
GGATTGCCGGGGATGTCTGCAGGGTAGGGGTCGATAATCCGGACCTCGACGGGAACTCCCGCGCTGCCGGCGTCGATGCGGAACGGGTCGACGGCGATTGATCGGCGGTCCGGCGCGGTATCGCCGATCCGACCAAAGCGCATACTTGCGGTCCGACGGATGCATTCGTTACCTTCCCGCGTCCGCAACCTGACTCCGACGATGGCCGCTCCCAATCCTCCCCAGAAAAATGCTTATGGCGCTGAGCAGATCGAAGTGCTCAGTGGCCTTGACCCGGTGCGCAAGCGCCCGGGCATGTACACGGATACCACCCGCCCGAATCACCTCGCGCAGGAAGTCGTCGATAACAGCGTCGACGAGGCGTTGGCCGGCCATGCGGAGCGCATCGATGTGGTGCTGCTCGCCGACAGTTCGCTGCAGGTTTCCGATGACGGCCGCGGCATGCCGGTTGATATCCATCCGGAGCACAAGGTATCCGGCGTCGAGCTGATCCTGACGCGGCTGCATTCGGGCGCGAAGTTCTCCAACAAGTCCTACCAGTTTTCCGGCGGTCTGCACGGCGTCGGCGTGTCGGTGGTCAACGCGCTGTCGAAGAAGCTGGAAGTGCGCGTGTGCCGTGGTGGCAGCGAATACGCGATGGAATTCCGCAATGGCGATAAGGCGACAGCGCTGAAGGAAGTCGGCACGGTGCCGAAATCGCGTACCGGCACGACCGTGCGTTTCTGGCCCGACGAGAAGTATTTCGATTCGCCGAAGTTCAATGTGCCGCGGCTGAAGCAGATCTTGCGCGCCAAGGCGGTGCTATGCCCGAATCTGCGCGTCAGCCTTGACGATCAGATCAATGGCGAGCAGACGGTCTGGCAGTACCAAAACGGACTCACCGATTACCTGAAGGATGCGCTGAACGGCGCCGAGACGATACCGGCCGAACCCTTCGTCGGCAAGTTCGCGGCGACGCGCGAGGAAGCCGAATGGGCGGTGCTGTGGCTGAACCAGGAAGGTGGCAGTTCAGAACCGATCGCCGAGGCTTACGTCAATTTGATTCCGACGCCGCAGGGCGGTACCCACGTCAACGGTTTGCGCACCGGGCTGACCGAGGCGGTGCGCGAGTTCTGTGAGTTCCGCAACCTGCTACCACGTGGCCTCAAGCTGACGCCGGAAGATGTCTGGCAGGGCTGCGCTTACGTGCTATCGGTGAAGATGCAGGACCCACAGTTCGCCGGCCAGACCAAGGAGCGGCTGTCGTCGCGCGAGACGGCGGCGTTCGTGTCGGGTGTCGTGCACGACTCGTTCAGCCTGTGGCTGAACCAGCACCCGGATACCGGCGAGCAGATCGCGGCACTGGTGATCGCCAATGCCAATACGCGCCTGAAGCAGGCGAAGGCGGTGGTGCGCAAGAAGATCACCAGCGGACCGGCGCTGCCGGGCAAGCTCGCGGATTGTGTGTCGAGCGATCCGGCGCGTACGGAACTGTTTCTGGTCGAAGGTGACTCCGCCGGCGGTTCGGCGAAGCAGGCGCGCGATCGCGATTTCCAGGCGGTGATGCCGCTGCGCGGCAAGATCCTGAACACCTGGGAAGTCGATGCCAACGAAGCGCTCGGCTCGCAGGAAATCCACGATATCAGCGTGGCGATCGGCGTCGATCCCGGCAATCCGAATCTCGCGGGGCTGCGCTACGGCAAGGTTTGCGTGCTCGCCGATGCCGACTCCGACGGCCTGCATATCGCGACGCTGCTGTGCGCGCTGTTCCTCAGGCACTTCCGTTCGCTCGTCGAGCACGGGCACGTTTACATCGCGATGCCGCCGTTGTTCCGCGTCGATGCCGGCAAGCAGGTGTTCTATGCGCTCGACGCGGCGGAGCGCAACGGCATTCTCGATCGGCTCGTCGCCGAAGGCGTCAAGGCCAAGCCGACCGTGACGCGTTTCAAGGGTCTCGGCGAGATGAATCCGATACAGCTGCGCGAAACCACGATGGCGGTCGATACGCGCCGGCTGGTGCAGCTGACGCTGGACGTTATTACCGCGGAGACTGAAGCGGGCGAGACCAATGAGCCGATCAGGAGCGCGGACGCGGTCATGGACATGCTGCTCGCGAAAAAGCGCGCGGGCGACCGCAAAGCCTGGCTCGAGGAAAAGGGCGATCGCGCCGAGATTTGATCCGAGCCGGATTTAAGTTCCTATGCGGATTCCGTCGCGCGGTGGCTGGCGAGAAACAGGTTGAGGATGTGACGTGTCTTTGGTGACGCATCCAGCGGTTCGACACGGCCCGCGATGAGGTCGTCCATCAGCACCGAAGTCTTCAGCAGCAAGGTGTTCTTGCCGTTGAACTCGGCGAACGCGATCACGTCGCGGTTCGGATAATAGGCGACCATTTTCAGCCAACGTGTGTTTTCGCCTTCGTGGTCGTAGACGCGGAACCAGGTTCCGGGCACGACCAGCAGCTCCAGTACGCGCGCGGCATCATGCTTCTCCGTCTCAGCGCTTTCCTCGACTGCTTGTGCTTGCTGTCCCAGCGGCGGGAACGGTGCGAGCTCGCTGGCGAGAGGATGAGGCGGTATTACATCGGATCGCGGAATGATGGACTTCGCCATGATTCTGGCGACATCGGTTTCTTCCTGCGCCTGTTCGAGGTTGGTCAGAAGTTCTGTGATGCGCTGATCGGCCATGTTGACGGCGCTGAAATTCTTTTGCAGCTCGGCCGATAGCGCGTCGCGCTCGGTACGGCTGGTCGGAATATCGGAGCGCAGATCGACGGTCGCAAGAATGCGCTTGAGCAGTTCGAGGCCCGAACCCCATTGTTCGCTGTCCATGCCGTGGCGTAGCAGGCGCACGGCCATCATCGGCGCCCAGCCCGAATTCAGCAGCGGCTTGGCGGATTCCGGAATCTTGCGGTCCATCGTGTGCAGATACAGCTCCTCGGCGACGACGCGGCGGACTTTGCTGATGATCGCCTGCCGACGCGTTTCGCTCTGCGCCAGCTGCTGCGCGAGGAATTTTTCCACATCCTCGTTCTGGATCGGACGCTGCGGAACGCTCGGTGCGCGCACCGCGGACGCCGCCACGTCGAACTGCTGCTGGATCTGGCCGACCAGTTCCTCGATACGGTGCATCGTATTCATGCTCGAGGCGCGCGCGGTCGCGGCAAGCGTCGCCAGCTCGTTGACGAGGCCGCGCACCGGATGCGACGGGTTGGCGAAGAAGCTCACGTCGCGCAACGCGGTCTTGATGACGGAGAAGCGCAGCTGATCGAACTGCGGTTTCACGTCGACCGGCAAATGCGGATCGGAGAGGATCTGGTTGAACATCTGTCCGACGGCGCTGGCGCGCTGTACGTAGGCGATCGCGTGCGGCTCGTCCCAGCCGGGGACGATGCGGCCCAGTGCCGCCGATGCAATATCGCTGGCGAGGTGTTGGTCGGTATAGGCTTCGCCGCGCATGGGTTGGCGCCGCGAACCGCCGAGTTTGTCGAGCAGGTGCAGGGTCTGCGGATCGAGCGATGGCATCGGATGCGCGGGTCCTCCACCCGCGTACGGGTAGTGCCCCGGCTGATGGCCGCTTGCGCCGCCAAACGACGGCTGCTGTTGCATACCTGCGCCGATGTGCGGCATCGGCGGCGGCGTCATCGCTTCCGCACCAGGAGCCGTGGGGGCGGGGATTTCCGACGGTCGTGTTTTCGGTGTCGCCGAGACCGTACCACGAACTTTGTCGACCTGTACTCCGGCCTGATCGAGGAAGCGAAGTATCTTGGAATAGAGATCGAACAGTTCGACGATCACCAGGCGATCGAACAGCTTATAGATGACGAGATGGATTTCGAACTCGACGTCGAGCACGCTGGTGGCGACATCGAATGCTTCGCAGATCGATGCCGGCGTCAGCGCTTGCGGAGATAGCGGCGCGCGCAGATCGCGGATCAGTGCGTTGATTCGGCGGCCAAGCTCCCAGAGCTGCTGCTTATAGAGCTCTTCAGCCTTGGTCGTCATGTTCGAGATGGCGATCGTTTTTTCGACCGACTGCGATCCCTGCAAGGTCATCTCATCGATGCTGATTTCTTCGGCGTCCTCCGTGGATTTGTTGACGACGCTCTCGGGTGCAAAGCGGGCGACCACTTCGTGCAGGAAAGCCTGTCGGATTTTTTCGCGATTGAGGCGCACGATGCGCATCGCGTCGAAAATAAAACCCTGCTCGCGGTTGTTCGAGGCGCGGCCCGCCATTTCGAACAGCATGTCGTCGGCACCGTCGAACAGGCGGTTGATCCGCTGCGACAGGACGGTCTGTGAAAGTTCCTTGAGCTCGTCGATCAGCTTGAGGGTATTTGGATCCACCGTCTGGGTTTTCGCGGCCAGCGCAGCCATGCTGCTCCACGCTGACGTGGCGCGCGAAGTTGCCGAGGTGCGCGGCGCTGTCGGGCGCGAAGGGGGCTCGTTATCTGTTGACATCTTTCGGTGCTCCAATGCCAGCCGCGAAAGCGGACCGGACTGCAATTCCACAATGAAACGCCGGAAGGTCCCGGTCCATTCTGGGATCGGTTCCACCACGAATCGGTTTCCAATCATCAGCAACAGCAAGCTTCCCGGGCCGAGAATCTAAGGTCCAGTGGCGATGAGTAAACAATCGCCTGCACAACTGCCTCTGAAAACGCTTCCCAGCGTGACATTACGACACATACAACATCCGCGCATCAGATGGTGGAATCGGTACTTCGGCGCCAAACTTTGGGCAATCACATTCAATTTTGCCATCAGCGTCAAGCGCTGGCGGCTGGTCAAAATAGAGGGGCATCGCCTATCGCGGCTGTCTGCCGGGTTCAAATCACGCGGGTCGTTTCTTTTTTCCTTTTTAAATAAACGGTTAGCCGATGCCGGGCGTGCGGGGGGCGCCGCCGCTGAATGAACTGTCAGACTTCCATCCATAACCGGACTCAGTGCGTGACAGGCCTTGAATCCCGTTTCGCGCGGAACGTCGCGGGACACCGCCGGGCGCGCGTGCAGGCATTGGCGCAATACATTTTGCCGGACAGCTGCTCCCGCGCCGGCATCTGGCAGGGCGGGTTATCGCGGTCGCGCCGGCTTGCGTATCATGCGCGCCTTGCGAGCGTTGCCGTTTTCCGCAATTCACGAAGGAGTTACGAGTGCTGGCCAACGATACCGAAAGCCTGCCGTTGCGCGTCTTTGCCGAGAAGGCCTATCTCGATTATTCGATGTACGTCGTGCTCGATCGCGCCCTGCCGCATATCGCGGACGGCCTCAAGCCGGTACAGCGGCGCATCATTTATGCGATGAGCGAGCTGGGATTATCGGCGGCGTCGAAGCCCAAGAAAAGCGCGCGTACCGTCGGCGATGTGCTCGGCAAATTTCATCCGCATGGAGACACCGCCTGTTACGAGGCGATGGTGACGATGGCGCAGCCGTTCTCGTATCGCTATCCGCTGATCGACGGCCAGGGCAACTGGGGTTCGCCAGATGATCCCAAGAGCTTCGCGGCGATGCGCTACACCGAGTCGCGCCTGACGCCATATGCGGCGGCGTTGCTCGGCGAGCTGGAGCTGGGAACCGCGGATTGGGTGCCGACCTACGACGGCGCATTGACCGAACCGCGGCTGCTGCCGGCGCGCACGCCCAATATCCTGGTCAATGGCACGACCGGCATTGCCGTCGGCATGGCCACGGACATTCCGCCGCACAATCTGCGGGAACTGGTTGCGGCCTGCCTGCATCTGCTGAAGCACCCGAAGGCCACGGTCGAGGAGCTGATGCAGCATGTGCCGGCGCCGGATTTTCCAACCGGTTGCGAGATTATCAGCGAGCCGGCGGAGCTGAAGAAACTCTATGAGACCGGCTACGGCCAGGTGCGCGGACGTTCGCGCTGGGAGCGCGAGGAGGACGGCAACATCGTCGTCACGAATCTGCCGCACCAGGTGTCGCCGTCGCGCGTGCAGGAGCAGATCGCCGAGCAGATGCGCGCGAAAAAGCTGCCGCTGGTGGAGGATCTGCGCGACGAATCCGATCACGAAAATCCGATGCGCATCGTCATCATTCCGCGTTCGAACCGTGTCGATGCGGATCAATTGATGGCGCATCTGTTCGCGACCACCGATCTCGAAAAGAGTGTCCGCGTCAATCTCAACATGATCGGTCTCGACGGCCGGCCGCGCGTCAAGAATCTGCGCGAGATTCTGGTCGAGTGGCTGACCTATCGTCAGGCCACGGTGCGGCGCCGGCTCGAACACCGGCTGACGAAGGTCAACGAGCGCCTGCACATTCTTGACGGGCTGTTGATCGCGTTTCTGAATATCGACGAGGTCATTCGCATCATCCGTTTCGAGGACGATCCGAAAGCCGCCCTGATTAAGCGCTTCCGCCTTAGCGAGATCCAGGCCGATGCGATTCTCGACCTCAAGCTGCGTCATCTGCAGAAGATCGAGGAAATGCAGATTCGCGGCGAGCAGTCCGAACTGGCGGCCGAGCGCGAAAAACTCAACGACGTGCTCGCGTCCGATGCCAAGCTCAAGAAGCTGGTCGGGCAGGAGCTGACCGACGACGCGAAGAAATACGGCGACGCCCGCCGTTGTCCGATCGTGGCGCGACCGGCTGCGCAAGCGCTTGAGGCCGCTGAAATCCTGCCGACGGAAGCGATCACGGTGGTGCTGTCGAAAGCCGGCTGGATCCGCTCGGCGAAGGGACATGGCATCGATGCGGCTGGTCTCAGTTACAAGGCGGGCGACGAATTCCTGTGCGCCGCCGAAGGGCGCACCAACCAACTGCTGATCTTGCTCGATAGCAAAGGACGCTGCTATACGCTGAATCCGCGCGAGCTGCCGTCGGCGCGCGGGCAGGGCGAACCGGTGACGACCAAGCTGGATCTGCAGGATGGCGCTGCTGTTGTCGCGATCCTGCTCGGTGATGCCACCGATAAATACGTGCTCGGCGGCAATGACGGCTACGGCTTCGTCGTCAAGCTCGATGACTTGCAGGCGCGCAATCGCGCGGGCAAAGCTGTTATCAATCTGGACGGTGCGCCGCTGCCGCCGGCACTGACACACGACGCAGCGAGCGAGCGGTTGGCATTGGCGACAGCGGAAGGTCGCCTACTGGTATTTCCGGTTGCGGAGCTGCCGGAACTGGCCAAGGGCAAGGGCAACAAGCTGATCGCGCTGAAGGGTGAGGATCGCATCGTGGCATCCGCTGTGGTGCCGGCGGGCGCGAGCATCGAACTGCTCAGCGGCAAGCGTACGTTCACACTCAAACCGGCGGACATCGAGCACTATATTGGCACGCGCGCCAGCCGCGGCAATCACCTCCCGCGCGGTTTCCAGCGCGTGGAGGGCATGGCGGCCATCGTACCCAAGGCGGCGGAACCCGCCTCTTGAGTTCACGATCGAAGACCTTATTCTAAGAATCAGATGCAAACCCATTCCACGTTAGCGGAACTTTCATGAAGCGAATTTTACTGTTTCTGGCGACTAACTTCGCCGTTGTCATCGTGCTTAGCATCGTATGCAGCCTTCTCGGTGCCGATCGGTTCCTGACGCGCAATGGACTCAATCTCCAGGCGCTCCTGGTGTTCTCCACCATCTTCGGCATGGGTGGCTCGTTCATTTCGCTGCTGATATCGAAGTGGATGGCGAAGATGAGTACCGGTGCGCGAGTGATTACGCAGCCCAGCACTTCCGCCGAGGCTTGGCTGCTGGCGACGGTCGAGCGCGAGGCACGTGCTGCCGGCATCGGCATGCCCGAAGTCGCGATTTTCGATGCGCCGGAGCCGAACGCATTCGCCACAGGTGCGACCAAGAACAGCGCCCTGGTCGCGGTGAGCTCAGGTCTGCTGCAAGCGATGAAGCAGGACGAAATCGAGGCGGTACTGGGCCACGAGATTTCGCACATCGCCAACGGCGATATGGTGACGCTGACCCTGATTCAGGGTGTGCTGAATACGTTTGTGATCTTCCTGTCGAGAGTGATTGGCTACGCCGTTGATAGCGCGATGCGTCGTGATGATGATCGCGGCGGCATCGGTATTGGTTATTACCTGACCTCGATGGTTCTACAGATCCTGCTCGGCTTCGTCGCCACGATGATCGTCTGCTGGTTTTCGCGTTATCGCGAATTCCGTGCCGATGCCGGTGGTGCGCATTTAGCGGGCAAACGCAAGATGATCGCAGCCTTGCAACGCTTGAAGGCCGGCCATGAAGCCTCGACGCTGCCGCAGAGCATGACCGCGTTCGGTATCGCCAGCGGCGCGAAAAGCCTGTTTGCGACGCATCCGCCGCTCGACGACCGCATCGCGGCGCTGCAGAGCGCGGCGGCGTAATCACCGGGCGTGGTCATCGACTGCGGTCATTATCGAGACCGGCTGAAAGAAAAAATTCCCGAGCGGTAGTCGGGGATCTTTATTGAGTGAAGTATGGAAGCGAACGTTTCCCGACCGCCTGCATGGTTTAACCGCCGCTATCGCGCCGCCGCAGAAATACCAGCATCGATGGCAGCAACAGCAGTGCGCCGAACATGTTCACGAGAAACATGAATGACAGCAGCGCGCCCATATCCGCCTGGAACTTGAGGGCAGAGAAAGTCCAGGTGGCGACGCCGATGCTCATGGTGATGGCGGTGAACGCGGAGACCGCACCACGTTCCTGTAGCGCGCGGAAGAACGCATCCGGCAGTCTCGCGCCTTCGCGGACGTGCGCATCGAGGCGGTCGTAAATGTAGATGCCATAGTCGACGCCGACGCCAACGCCGAGCGCGATCACCGGCAGCGTCGACACTTTCAGGCCGAGCCCGAACAGAGCCATCACGGTGTTGTTCAACAGCGATACCAGCGCCAGCGGAAGGATGATCGAGAGTGTCGCGGAAATCGATCGGAAGGTGATCAGACACATCAGTGTCAGCGCCGCGAAGATCGCCGCGAGTTCTTCCCGATCGGCAATTTCGACGGCTTCGTTGGTGGCGACCATCACGCCTGCGTTGCCGGACGCCAGCTTGAATTCGACCTGGCCAGCGATGTCCTTGAATTCCGGATCGGTACGGAAGCGTGTCTGCCAGCTCTTCACGGCGGCGACGATGCGCGCCAGTGTCGTGCCCTGATGATCACGGGTGAATAGCAAGATCTGCATCGCCGAACAGTCAGGGTTGAGCAGGCCGGTGCCGGTATCGATCGGTGTTACCGCTTGCGCGAGCACGTCGCGGTCGCGCGCGAGCACACGCCAGCGCAGCGAGCCTTCGTTGAAACCGGCGTTGACGATCTTCGCCAGATTCGGCAGCGACAGCGTGCTGGCCACGCCATCGACGTTCTTCATCTCCCATTCGAAGACGTCCATCGCGTCCATCACCCCGTGATCGGTACAGGCGCCGTCGATGCCGTGGGTTTGCACGATGACTGACAGCACGTCGACCCCGATGGCAAAGTTGCGCGTGATGGCAGCGTTGTCGAGGTTGTAGCGGGAATCGTCGCGCAGTTCGGGCAGTCCGATGCCGAGATCGCCCACTTTGCGGTCGGGTGCTTTCCAGATTCCGAACGCAGCGAGCAGCACTGCCGCGCCGATCGCCAGTGCCGCGCGGCGGCGTTCGGCGAAGCCAGCGCAAAAGCGCCACAAGGGATCGAACTTGTGCTCTTGTTCCAGTTTGCGCTTCAGCGTCGTTGGGCTCAGGCGCATGTACGAGAGGATGATCGGCAGCACCATCTTATTGGTGATGATCATGAGCGTGACGCCCAACGTCGCGGTAACGCCGAGTTCACGCACGATGTCGATCTTGATCATCATGATGACGAGAAAGCCCAGCGCATTGGTCAATAGCGCGAGCGTGCCCGGTATAAACATATTTGCAAACGCGTTGCGTGCGGCGCCGATACCGTCGAGCCCGGCGGCGAGCCCGTCCTTCCACGCATTGGTCATCTGCAAGGCGTGCGAGCAGCCGATCGAGAAAATCAGGAACGGCACCAGGATCGACAGCGGATCGATGCCATAACCGATCAGCGGCAGGGTCCCGAGCAGCCACAACACCGGCAGCAGCGCGCATAGCAGCGCGACAACGGTCAGTTCCAGCGATTTTGAATACCACAGCAACAGTACTGCAGTGATCAGCATCGACACCGCAAAAAATGTGATGACGCCGACCGCTCCGTCGGTGATATCGCCAATGGCTTTGGCGAAGCCGATGATGTGGACGTGGACGCCATCCTTTTGGTACTTGGCGCGCAGTGCTTCGAGTGAATTGGCGACCTTTGCGTAGTCGAGCTTGCGACCGGTCTGTGGATCCACGTCCAGCAAATTGGCCGTGATCAGTGCGCCGTGCAGGTCGTTTGAAACCAGGCGACCGACTAGGTTGGCTTTCTGTACGTTGCGGCGCACGGTGTCCAGATCCTCTGGGGTACCGGCGAAGCGCGCCGGCACGACGTTGCCGCCGGCGAAGCCCTGTTCGATCACCTCGATGAAGCGCGTATTCGGCGTGAATATCGACTGCACAGTGGAGCGATCGATGCCGGGCACAAAGTAGACATCGTCGGTCGCAGTCTTCAGCGTGTGCATGAATTCGGCATCGAAAATATCGCCACCGTCGCGCATCAGTGCGACGACGATGCGGTTGGCGCCGCCGAAGGTGTCGCTGTATTCGGTGAAGGTCCGCATGTACGGATGCTGCAATGGAATCATCTTCCTGAAGCCGGCATCCACGCGCAGCTGCGTGGCCGACCAGCCCAGGCCCAGCGTGATCAGCGTGAACAACACGAGCATCGCGCGACGATGCTCAAATAACAGCCACGAAAGCGCAGTGATCACGCGCTCGATGAGCGGATGCTGCGTTTTCACGGACGTGCTCATGGCGCAACGCCCGTGAGTGATTCAGGAAGCGTCAGAGCAGATACGCCGGTTTCGCCGAACAGCAGAATATGACGTTCGTCGAGCGGGAGTGCCGTAGCGAATGCGGTTGCGCTCGCTGCGGCTTGCGGCGAAAACGTCAAACCGCCGTTTTGGCTGACGCGGACAGTGCCGGCGGAACCGGCGAGCACGACCAGACTGCCAGGACCGATGCCGCCGCCCAGCAGCGTTGTCGGGCCAGCGCTGTCGATCGGTTGCCAGGTTTGGCCGGCGTCGGTCGAGTGAAACGCTTTACCGCGCAGGCCGAATGCGAGCAGCGAATCATCGCGCAGGCGCAACATGCCGAAGAACGAGCCGGCATAAGGGGAGGGGCTTTTGGTCCACGTTTTGCCGTCGTCGGTGGAGACCAGCAGCATTCCTGCTTCGGCGGCGATTGCAAGCTTACCCTCGCCGAAGGCGGCGATGGCGTTGAGGTGACTGTCTTCTTCGATGATCTGGCGTTGCGTCCAGGTGACACCGCCATCGGTGGTTTCCAGATAGAGCGCGTAGGCGCCGATCGCGATGCCCTGCTGCGGATTCTTGAACCAGACGCCCAGTAGGGGTTTCTTTTCGTCGGGCGCGTAACGCTGTTCTTTCCAGTTCGCGCCGCCATCCGCGGACGCGAGGATCAACCCATCGTGGCCGACGGCCCATCCGTGCTTGTCGTCGGTGAAGTACACCGCGGTCAACAAGGTGCGGTGCGAAGAGCTAGCGGCACGGCGCCAAGTCTGACCGTTGTCATCGGAATAGAGAATGAAGCCGTAGTCGCCGGCGGCAACGATGCGGTTGCCGGCACGCGTCGCGTTGGTCAGCAGCAGGCGCTTCACGGTGGCCGCCGGCACTATGCTTCCCGCGTCGACGATGGCGCCAGCCGGCCGTTCCGCCGCTAATGACAACGAAAAAAATCCGGCGATCGCGAGGCCCGCAAGCGCGATCCGCAGGATGCGGGCGACGAAGTGTTGTCGGCGCATACTTTGAAGTCGGATGAAGATTGATAGGACCATAAAGATAAGGGCGACGGATCGCTCCGTCGCCCTTAACGGTTTCAGCTTCGACGTCTCAGCGTACGCCGGTGTCACGCAGACTCTGTGGTGTGAAGTCCGCATCGGTCAGATTGGCGGGCTCGTAGACCTTGGAGTCATCGTTGTACAGACCGAGAGCGACGTAGCGTCCCGACTGCAGGTCCGAATGGACTTCCACGGTGCCGAACAGGAAGGGCACGTCATACAGTTCGATCGTATGAAGTTCGCCCGTGCGGAACAGCTCGCCGCGGCCGTCGTACTTGTCGGTCAGCAGCGGTGCCCAGGAATCCTCATCGAGATAGAACGTGCGCCGTGCATAAAGATGCGAGACGCCTGGTTTCAATGTGGCGTCCAGAACCCATACACGGTGCAATTCATAACGCGCGACATCCTGATTGATGTGGCCCGGCTTCAGCAGCGAAGCCAGCGAAATCGCATTACTGCTTGCTTTATAGGCGTTGTACGGAACGTAGATTTCCTTCTTGCCCAGCAATTTCCAGTCGTAGCGATCCGTAGCACCGTTGAACAAGCCGAAATCGTCGTTGGTGCGCAAACCATCCGCAGCGGTGCCGGGATTGTCATATGCCACGTTCGGCGCAAGGCGCACGCGACGCTGTCCCGGGTTATAGGTCCAGGCGCGGCGCGGCTCATCGATCTGATCGAGGGTATCGTGCACCAGCAGTACTTGGCCAGCCAGGCGCGCTGGCGCGACGATCGTCTGCAAGAAATACAGGATCAGGTTCTTCGTACGCTGCTCCGGTTTGCGGGACAGAGAGCCGTACTGCTGCGAGATCTTGTACTGGAAACGGACAGGCGTATAGCTGCCATCGCGAGTCACCGCCGCCTGTTCGTTGTTGGTGGCGTAGGTCTCGCCGCGATAGCGGGTCACTACATTCCAAATCGCTTGAGTACCGTTTTGCGGGATCGGGAAGGCGACACCGCCGCTGGTGCCGATCACGCCATCGCCGCCTGTAGCCAGCTTGGCACGACCGGTCGTAGCGTTGGTGATGGTTTCCTCGTAATGCGCCTGTGGAGAGGCAGCCGAACGATGCGTTGGGTACACGATCAGCTTGTAGTCCGGATACTTCTTGAACAGCGCGATCTGACCCGGCGTCAGATTCGCCTTGTACTGGTCGAGGTTGGCGGATGTGATCGTGAACAGCGGCTTGTCACCACTGAACGGATCAGCATAGTAGCCGCCGGACTTGAAACCGGCCGGTGGCTTGCTGAGTCCTCCGTCCCAGGCCGGAATAGTACCGGCAGCATTGCCAGCTTTTTCGGCTCCGACTGGAGTCAGGGTTTTGCCGAGTTGCGACGGATCGGACTCCACTGCCAGCAGTGGTCCGCAAACCACAAGGCCAAGCGTGAAGAGGGAAATATATGTGTTCTTTCGATGTTTCAACATGATTGATATCCTCGGGATGCGATCAGAATGAGTAACTCAGGCTTGCCGAGATGAAATCCCGATCGCGTAGCGGATTGGCGCTGGTGTTGTAGGTGAGCGGCTGTCCGGCGGGAATGGGGGTTGGGTCGGACAAGCTCGGGGCGTCAGTGCCGCCATAGTTACGACCGCCGAAGAAAGCCGTATAAGCCACGTCGGCGCGCCAGTTTTCCAAGTAGTCGAATTGCACGCCTGCGGTGGCCGCCTTGGTTTCCTGGTTGAAGTTGGGACCGACACCGGTTACGTCATGCGAGAACACCGCGCGCGGTGTCACGTTGAGCGAGCGAAATACATCCAGATAACGCAGCTCGCTTACAATCCGATAGCCCCAGGAAAATTTCGTCGCGAATCCGTTTTGTTGATAAGAACCATTAGCCAGAAACGCGTCCTGAGGCCGCGAAGGCAGCGCAACCCCTGGCCCTGCAAATTTGAGATCGTCCGGCAAGTCCAAGTAATCGGCCCCGAATTCACTGAGCAGTATGAGCTGGTCCGCTCCCAAGAACGGCTGGGCGATGGCGTCGGTCAGCGTGAACTGCACTTGATGCGCGGCGACATTACGATAACCCTGGATGTAGGAACTCGGCGCAATCGTAGTCGGATTGGGTGCAATTTCTGACGGAGCGCCGATCACGGATTGCACTAGATCGGGACCCGGGAGCTGAACCGGCAGATTGGGGCGGTAGGTGTACTCACCCTGCGCGGCAATGCCATAGGGAAGCGACGTCGAGAACGAGCCGCCGATGACATTGATACCCTTCGGATATTCAAGGAAAAAATGCGCGCTGTTGTCTAGAATGCCAATGCCAGCAGCGGGAATATTAGAGTCCTGCTTGGTCATTGAAAGCATCGGGATATGGCTGTGATAGTGAAGGTAATACACCCCGAATTCGGTGTCTCCTAGCGACGATGCAATGTAATGGAAGGACGCGCCGAACTGGTCGGCACCATCCGGCCGCTGATCGCCTTGCCGTGTGACGTATACAAAGCCTGACTGGTGCTGGTCCGCATCGCGACCATAATTCAGATATATGTTTTCGTTGTCGTCGCCCACCACATCGTTGGTGGAAAAATAAGCGCCGGTGGGATCGAGGATGATGGGGTCAAACCGTCCTAGAACAAAGCCTGCGAACGAAAGCCGTGAAGTCAGATCGATTGATAATTGCACTGCCGGCGTCGGCAGCAACGCATCCTTGAGCTCCGAACCCGGTTGGCGCAACTTGGTAAGGTCAACCGAATTGATCACACTCAGGCCATTCTGGATAAAGGTGGATTCTCCCCAGTTGATTACCTGATTGCCGATACGGACATTCAGATTGTGGCTGGCCACATTGAAGCTGCCGCTGGCGAACAGATCTAGAAGACTCGCGCGATCTTTCAGATGTTCCTGTGCTTCTGGACCAAACTTTCCGAGGTCTTTGGCGATCTGCGTGTCGTAGAAATAATTGCCCCGTGCAAAGAAGGCGTAATTGAGGTACTTCAATTGCAACTCTTCATCGAGTTTGAACGTCGAATTGACCAAGTTACCATTCTTGTAGTTGAGATCGCCGTCGTCCCCATTAGGGTCCCTGGATGTGCCCCCATTGGAAATTGCGATCAGACTGGGGTCCTGTTTTTCCATGCGCCATAGCGCACCATAGGACACCGTGGAATCAATGCTGCCATCTATGCCGTAGGCCTGGAATTGATAGGCATTGGCCTGTCCACAAATCATAGTGGCAAGAATGGCAGTGGCGATTGGGGTCGCTTTGAACCGTACTGCCGAAAAACTTCCAGCTCCCCCCAAGGAACTAATGATTCTCATATTGTTATCTCCTGTTGTTGCAAAAAAATTCTCAGCCCGCAATCCGTTCGACGTCTTACTCTGACCGGCCCATTCTGTGGACCGGAACTCTATAGCGATTTTCACCCATTCATGACCTTCTATTCTCAACTATCTTCCGTCGTTGCGACTCGGGTCTACGTTCATTCAGATTAGGTGAGCGACGCGGGAGTCACAGTGTTCGCGAATTCGCGTTCCTGCAGTGCGCGCCACTGGACCTTTCCAGTCGCAGTTTTCGGCAGGCGATCAATGATCTCGACGCGACGCGGAACCTTGTATGCGGCCATGTGCTCGCGCGCCCAGGCGATCAGTTCGGATTCGCTGACGGATTGTCCCGGCTTGAGCACGACAAATACCTTGACACTTTCGCCACGATGCGTGTCGCGAGTCGCGATGACACAAGCTTCGAGAATCGCCGGATGACCGTAGAGCAGCGTCTCGACTTCGGCCGGCCAGACTTTGTAGCCGGATGCGTTGATCATCCGCTTGAGCCGGTCGACCATGAAAAAATAGCCTTCGTCGTCGACGAACGCTAAATCACCGGTACGGAAGAAACGCATGCCATCGATGTCGATGAATGCATCCGCAGTTGCTTCCGGCCTGTTCCAATAGCCGCGGAATACCTGTGGCCCGTTTATTACAATCTCGCCGGTCGCGCCGGCGGGTTGCGGTTGCCGCGTTTCGGGGTCGATGATGATTGCAGTGGTGTTCTGGATTGGTATGCCGAGGCACTGCTGCTTCGGGCGCTGCGGCGGATTGATATGTGTCGGCGCAATGGTTTCGGATAAACCATAGCCTTCGATATATTTTATGCCCCACAGCGATTCGATCTTTTGCGCAACCGCCTTCGGCATCGCCGCGCCACCGCCGCTGAGTAGTTTCAGCGAGCGCAGATCGAACGTGTCGAGGTCGGGCTGGTTGAGGAAATCGACGAGCATCGTCGAAATCGCCGTCCACGTGGTTACGCCGTGGCGCTCGATCATCTGCGCCGCACAGCGTTTGTCCCAGCGCGTCATCACGATCATCGTTGCGCCGAGATAGATCGGTGTGTTGACGCTGTTCTGCAAGCCAGTGACGTGAAACATCGGTAAGGAAACCAAAGAAACGGCGTCCTTTGGAATCCGCCACCACTCCACGGGTGCGACCGTGGTGTGCATGACACTGTAGTGCGTGTGGATACAGCCTTTCGGTGCGCCGGTCGTTCCCGAGGTGTAGGGAATAACTGACAAGTCATCGGGTCCCGCGACGTTCGCGCTGGGCTGCAGTTCCAGTGCCAGCGCGTCGCGCCACGCCACCGCACCGGTGATTTCGATCGGCGCGGCGCTGACAATGTCGGGCACCGGCAGGTCGGTGGACTGGACCAAATAGTCGGAATAAGTCGCAACGATGGCGTGTTTGAGTGCGCTGCCGAACAACGGTCGGGCGTTCGGCAATAATTCCTGGCCGAGGATCGCTGTTTTCGCACCACTGTCTTCGACGATGTGGCGCAGCTCGTCGGTCAGGTTCATCGGGTTGATCGGCACAACGGCTGCGCCAGCTCGCAATATCGCATAGAACGCGATGATGAACTGCGGACTGTTCTGCATGTAGAGCGCGACGCGGTCGCCGCGCACGACGTCGCAGCGATGCTGAAGAAAGCCCGCAAGCGCGTCGACCTCGTGCCGGATACGCTCGTAGCTGATTGCGCTGTCGTAGTAAATGACGGCGGGTTTGTCCGGAAATCGGTTCGCTGAGACTTCAAGGTTGTAATAAATTGAAGTTCTTGGCACGTCCATGTGCTTCGGCAAACCCTGCGGCCAGTGAGCCAGATTCATTCTCAGCGTCCCTTTTTCCCCTGTGGCGCACCCGGCGCCCTGATCGTGCCTGACATTCATCTTATTCGCGGCTGGCAGACTACTACACTTGCTGCGGCAGAATCACTGCCTTGCCCGTGATTTTTCGGCCCTGCAACGCTTCCAGAGCCTGTGAAGCCTGCGACAGTGAATAGCGTGCGGAAATCAACGGACGGATTTTGCGCTCCCGCAGCCATGCAAAAAGCAGGCGTGTGTTTTCAGCATGTAGCTTCGGTTCGCGGCGCACGAATTCACCCCAGAACACGCCCAGCATCGCACAACCCTTGAGCAGCGGCAGGTTCAACGGAATTTTGGGAATGTCGCCAGCGGCGAAGCCCACAACCAGATAGCGTCCGCGCCAACCGACACTGCGCAGAGCCGGCTCGGCATAACGGCCGCCAACCGGATCGTAGACGATATCGACGCCGCGGTCGCCGGTGAAAGCTTTGATCCTTTCGCGCAGATCCTCGCGGGAATAATCGATGGTTTCCTCGGCACCATATTTCCGAGCGACCTCCAATTTTTCCGCGTTCGATGCGGCTGCGATTACGCGCAGTCCAAGCATCTTGCCGATTTCCACGGCCGCCAGCCCGACACCACCGGCCGCTCCGAGCACCAGCAGAGTTTCGCCGGCCTGCGCCAGCGCACGATCCTTCAGCGCATGCAGCGAAGTGCCGTAAGTCATCGTGAAACTGCCGGCGAGTTCGAGATCGCTGTCGCTGAGATCGGGTGGCAGCGGAATCACTCGATCGGCGTCGACAAGGACTTCCTGCGCGAACGCGCCGAAGATGGTCAGCGCCACGACCTTGTCACCGACTTTCAGATCGTGCACCTCGGTGCCGATGGTCTTGATCACTCCCGCCAGTTCGCCACCTGGCGAAAATGGTGGTGAGGGCTTGAACTGGTATTTGCCTTGCACGATCAGCGTGTCCGGAAAATTCACACCGGCAACGCGGTTGGTGATGACAACTTGCTTCGGTCCCGGCACTGGCGGCGGCATATCGCGAACTCGCAACGCCGATACCGGACCGTACTCTTCGCAAAGGACTGCTTTCACCGGATTCCCCTTATATTTCTATGGCCGCGACTTCTCAGAATCGCCCGCCGGTTATGTCATAAATCTTGTTGCGCATCGCCACCAGCTTCGGACCGAAGTCTCTAACCAGCTTTTCCCTTGTAACGAGTGAGATGCGGCCGCTGCAGTTGAACGCGAAGATCCGCGAGCGGTCGGCGGAGATGATCGGCACGCCGACCGCGAACACGTCGCGATTCCAGTCGCCGAGCGAGAAGCAGAAGCCGTACTGCTCACAGTCTTCGCGTGCGCGGACGATACCCGCCTTGATCTTCGGCCATTTGGAAGGAGGACATCCCTTCTGGAGCGACTTGAGATAGCGTTCGAACGCCTCGATGGGACGCACCGCCAGATAGGCGCGACCGAGTGCTGTCGAACTGTGCGGAATCGGGGAGCCGGTTTCCAGCTGCAAATGAAATGTAGGATCGCCCTGACAAATGTCCAGCAATACCATCTGTGAGTCGTCGTTGGTGGCCAGCATCACTGCCGCCTTCGTATATTGGGCCAACTCTTCCATCAGCGGATGCGACACGGCGACGATATCGTTGGAATTCTTGAACGCGCGGCCAAGCGCCAGAACGCCGACGCCCAATGAGTATTTTTCGAGCGAAGCCGAGTAGTCCAGATAGCCGAGCGATGCGAGTGTGAACGTCAGTCTTGAAACGGTCGGCTTTGGCAGGTCGGTGCGGCTGGCGATGTCCTGATTGCCTAGATAGCGCTCGTCGCGCTCGAAGCAGCGGAGAATGGAAAGGCCGCGAGCGAGCGCGGTCACGAACTGCGGATGATTTTTTTCGCCACCCAGGCCGAATGTGTCAACGGAGCGTTTTGGATTTCCCATGGAATATTTCAGGCGCGCCGCGTGACTGGAATCGTGATCCGCGAGGCGGTGATGGCCTCGGGCGATGGACGTTTCACCGCACTCGATAAGAGTGCGAACTCCATTAAGGTTCCAGCGTGGAGAGCGGCCGTTGGAAAAATGAGTGTGCGAATGATCATCTAGTGAAACATATTTTGTTTAGCGGAACTATATTCCACCTGACGTTGATCTTAACGACGGCAATCTTCGCTTGGCAAGCTGCTTTCGCTATCGGCGCTTTCACCGGCGGTTTCAGGGTTCGGTGAAAACCAGCTGAAGATCTTCTCGCGGGGCACCGGCATCAGCTGCCGCATATCCTGATCATGGCGCTTGTTTTCGAATGAGGGCAGGAGTAGGCTTTTTGAAAATAAAGGAACTAAGTTCCGTGTGGTGGAATTTAAATGGCTGACGAATTTCCGCGATTTTTTCTCAATACGTAGGATGGCGCTTGGTAAACGCGCGCAGCATGACTCATGTTTTGCCGGCTTGCATGCTGATCATGTTGTGGCGCCGCCGACATGCCGCCGGCTGCGAGAGCCGATGATGCAGATGGATGTGAATTAGTGATGATAGACGGAGTATGCAGATGAACAGGGAGCACGCATGACCGCTCGATACGAAATTCGTGACGGCGTCGCCGTCATCACGTTGGATAATCCGCCGGTCAACGGTCTCGGCCTGGAGACGAGGCTGGGGATCATGGACGGATTGACGCGTGCTCTCGACAATACCGACGTGCACGCAATCGTCATCGCTGCCGCCGGGCGCGTATTTTCCAGCGGCGCCGACATTCGCGAATTCAGCACCGGAAAGATGGCGCAGGAACCGACGCTGAGCACTTTGATTGCCGCCCTCGAGAACAGTGCCAAGCCCGTCGTTGCGTCGATCCATGCACTCACGCTCGCTGGTGGTTTCGAGTTGACGCTCGGCGCTCACTATCGCGTCGTTGCGCGCGGTGTGCAGGTCGGTCTGCCGGAAGTGAAGATTGGCATCATTCCCGGCGCCGGTGGTACGCAACGCCTGCCGCGCGCGGTCGGTCTCGAAGCAGCCCTGAACATGATTGTGTCCGGCGCACAGGTGCCGGTCGAGAAACTGGCGCAGACACGCTTGTTTGATCGCATCGTCGATGGCGATCCAACGAATGCGGCGCTCACGCTGGCACGCGAAGTGGCCGCAAAGGGTGGTCCGTATCCGCGAATCCGCGACTGGACCGTCGAACATCCGAACGCCGAGGGCTTCATTAACTTCGCGCGTGCTGCTGTCGTCTCTGCCGCCAAGAATCTGCCGGCGCCGGCGCGCTGCGTCGATGCGATCGAAGCGGCGGTGAAGCAGCCGTTCGATGCCGGCATCGCATTCGAGCGCGCTACGTTCATGCAGCTGCTCGGCACGCCAGAATCCAAGGCTTTGCGGCATGCGTTCTTCGGTGAGCGCGCGGCAAGCAAGGTCGCGGATATCGGAGACGATGTGCCGTTGCGTGAAATCAAGAAAGTCGCAGTAATCGGCGCCGGCACCATGGGCGGCGGCATCAGCATGAATTTTCTCAGTGCCGGCATCCCGGTCACGATGCTGGAAACCAAGCAGGAAGCGCTCGACCGCGGCGTGGCGACGATCCGTAAGAACTACGAGAACAGCGCGAAGAAAGGAAAGCTCACGAGCGAGCAGGTGGAAAAGCGCATGGGGCTGCTGAAGCCCACGCTGTCCTTTGGCGACGTCAAGGACGTTGATCTGGTCATCGAAGCGGTATTCGAGGAATACAGCGTCAAGGAAGCGGTGTTCCGGCAGCTTGACGAAGTCGTCAAAAAAGGCGCGATCCTCGCCAGCAATACATCCACACTGGATGTCGATCGCATCGCGGCGTTTACGAAGCGCCCGCAGGATGTGCTGGGCACGCATTTCTTCAGTCCCGCGAACGTAATGAAGCTGCTTGAACTCGTGCGCGGTGCGAAGACCGGTAAGGACGTACTGGCAACGGCACTGGCGCTGTCCAGGAAGATCGGCAAGACGGCGGTGGTGTCCGGCGTTTGCGACGGCTTTATCGGCAATCGCATGCTCGAACAGTACAGCCGGCAAAGCGGCTTCCTGCTCGACGAAGGCGCGCTGCCGCAGCAGGTTGATCGTGCCATGGAGACATTCGGTTTTGCGATGGGACCGTTCCGCATGGGCGATCTGGCGGGCAACGACATCGGCTGGGCGATCCGCAAGCGTCGCTACGTCGAGAAGCCGCGGATGACCTATTCGAAGACCGCCGATCTGCTTTGCGAGCTCGGCCGCTATGGCCAGAAGACCGGCGCCGGCTGGTACGACTACAAGCCTGGTGACCGCACCGCGCAGCCATCCGCGCTGGTGGAGGAGCTGATCGTCAAGCACTCGAAGGATCTCGGTCTGGTGCGACGCAAGATCAGCGATGAGGAAATTGTCGAGCGGCTGGTTTACTCGCTGGTCAACGAAGCCGCTAAGATTCTCGAAGAGGGCATCGCCGCAAAAGCCTCCGACATCGACGTCGTCTACTTGGCGGGCTACAGCTTTCCCGCAACGCGCGGCGGTCCGATGTTCTATGCCGACGCCGTGGGTCTCTACAACGTATTGCGCGCGATACGCCGCTATGCGAAGGGCTATCAGGGCCAGGCCTGGGAACCGGCACCACTACTGGTGAAGCTGGTCGAGACCGGCGGGACCTTCAATGGCTGGTCGAAAGATTCTGGAGCAAACAACTCATGACCGATGCAGTGATCGTTTCCACCGCGCGCACCGGACTGGCGAAGAGCTGGAAAGGCGCGCTCAACATGACGCATGGCGCGACGCTGGGCGGCCACGTCATCCGCAACGCGGTCGCTCGCGCTGGCATTGAGCCGGGTCAGGTCGAGGACGTGCTGTTGGGCTGCGCTTATCCCGAGGGCGCCACCGGCTTCAATATCGCGCGCCAGAGCGCGCTGCGTGCGGAACTCCCGGTGACGGTGCCGGGCGCGACGGTGAATCGCTTCTGCTCGTCCGGCCTGCAAACCATCGCGATGGCGGCGCAACGCGTGATCGCCGGTGAAGGCGATGTGTTCGTGGCCGGCGGCGTCGAAAGTATTTCCTGCGTACAGAACAGCATCAATCGCCTGATGGCGAACGAAGGATGGCTGACCCGGCATAAGCCTGAAATCTACTGGCCGATGCTGCAGACCGCCGAGCAGGTCGCGAAGCGTTACAGCATCCCGCGCGAACGCCAGGATCGCTATGGCGTCGAGAGCCAGCTGCGCGCCGCCGCTGCCGCGGCAGCCGGACGGTTCAATGACGAGATCGTACCGATCACTGTGCTGGCCGGCGTTGCCGATCGCGCGACCGGCGAACTGGTGACTAAGGAGGTCACGCTCGCAACCGACGAAGGCATTCGCGCCGATACCACCTATGAGGGCGTGTCGAAAATACGTGCAGCCACGCCAGGCGGTGTGGTCGCGGCTGGCAATGCCAGCCAGTTCTCCGATGGCGCGTCAGCGGCCGTTGTCGTCGATGCGAAATTTGCCGAACGCCGTGGGCTGAAGCCGCTCGGCATCTTCCGTGGCTTCGCGGTCGCTGGCTGTGAGCCGGACGAGATGGGTATTGGTCCGGTGTTCGCGGTGCCGAAGCTGCTGAAGCGCGCCGGTCTCAAGGTAGAGGATATCGGACTGTGGGAGCTCAACGAAGCGTTTGCGGTGCAGGTGCTGTACTGCATGGACAAACTTGGCATTCCGCACGACCGGCTCAATGTCGATGGCGGCGCGATCGCCGTCGGGCATCCCTATGGCGTCAGCGGTGCACGGCTCGTCGGCCACGCCTTGATTGAAGGCCGTCGGCGTGGCGTCAAGTACGTGGTGGTAACCATGTGCATCGGCGGTGGTCAGGGCGCAGCCGGCCTGTTCGAAGTCGTCTGATCGCAAATTCTTACAATCTGGAGCGCGGAAAATGGCTGCTAGCAAATCACTCTTCGACCTCAGCGGTAAAACGGCACTGATTACCGGTGGGTCGCGCGGCCTTGGCCTGCAGATCGCCGAGGCGCTTGGCGCCCACGGTGCGAAGCTGGTGCTGTCGGCGCGCAAGGCCGATGAGTTGAAGGAGGCACAGGCACATCTGAAGGGTCTCGGCATCGCGGCGGATTACATTGCTGCCGATGTTTCCAAGCAAAGCGACATCGAACGGCTCGCCGATGGCGCGATCGAAAAGCTCGGCCACGTCGATATCCTCGTTAACAACGCGGGTGCCAGCTGGGGCGCGCCGGCGGAGGATCATCCGCTCGAAGCGTGGGACAAGGTATTCAATCTCAATATCCGCGGCCTGTTTCTGCTGACGCAACGGATCGGCAAGCGATCGATGATCCCACGCAAGTACGGTCGCATCGTCAATGTCGCGTCGATCGCGGGTATTGCCGGCAATCCGCCTGGCATCATGAAGACCGTTGCCTATAACGCGAGCAAGGGTGCAGTCGTCAATTTTACGCGTGCGCTGGCGGGCGAGTGGGGCGTCTATGGCATCACCGTGAATGCGCTGGCACCCGGTTTCTTCCCGTCGAAGATGACGCATGGCCTGCTTGAAGAACTCGGCGTCGATAACGTGAAACGCGATACGCCGCTGAACCGCCTTGGCGATGATGAGGATCTGAAAGGCGCGGCGCTGTTGTTTGCGTCGGATGCCAGCAAGCACATCACCGGCCAGATTCTGGCGGTGGATGGCGGCTATAGCGCGGTCTGATCGGCTCCCATGAAGGATTTCAACGACAAGGTCGCGGTCATCACTGGTGCCGCGTCGGGTTTCGGCCGTGAGTTCGCCCGTATCGGCGCGGAGCTGGGTATGAGGCTCGTTCTCGCCGACGTGCAGCGCGAGCGGCTGGACGAAGTGCTGATGGAGTTGAAGCAGCGCGGCGCGCAGGCGATTGCGATGCATGTGGACGTATCCAAGGGCGAGCAGGTCGAAGCGCTTGCAGCCGCGACGATGGATGCTTTCGGTGCCGTGAATCTGGTATTCAACAACGCCGGTGTCGCCGGCGTCGGCGGATTGGTGTGGGAAAACAGCGTGCGCGACTGGGAATGGATGCTCGGCGTGAACCTGTGGGGCGTGATTCACGGCGTGCGGGTATTCACGCCGCTGATGCTGGCCGCCGCCACCGCTTCGCCCGACTATCGCGGGCATATCGTCAACACGGCGTCGATGGCCGGCCTCATTAACGCGTCACCGACCGCTGCTTACAACGTTTCCAAACACGCCGTCGTATCGCTGTCGGAGTCCTTGTATCAGGATCTCGATCTGACCACTACTCAGATTCACTGCTCGGTGCTGTGTCCCTATTTCGTGCCGACCGGCATCAATCAGTGGGACCTCAATCGCCCCGCCGATATGGTGAACGATGCACCGCTGACCAAGTCGCAGCGAATCGCGCGCGCGATGGCCGAGAAGGCGATCACGTCCGGCAAGGTGTCCGCCGAACAGGTTGCGCGGATGACCTTCGACGCGATCCGCGGCGACTCGTTCTACATCTTCTCGCACCCGCACGCGCTTGGCGGCGTCCGCCAGCGCATGGAGGCCATTCTCGCGCTGCGCAATCCCGCCGATCCGTTCGCCGAGCGGCCGGATTTGCGGGCGCGGCTGGAAGCCGCATTGCGCGAGTGATTCCAGCGGTGCGTGGAAATCTACGAGCGTCGAATTTAAAAAATAGGTAGTCGTCATGGATCTTAATTTCACCGCGGCGGAAAGTGCCTTCCGCGACGAAGTCCGGGCTTTTCTAAAAACCCATCTGCCGGCCGATCTGCGTGAGCGCATGCTCGCGGGCAGTGAAAAGAACGTCCGCGAAGATATTCCGCGCTGGCAGAAAATTCTGCACACGCAGGGCTGGGGTGCGCCGGGCTGGCCGATTGAATTCGGCGGCACCGGCTGGAGCCAGGTGCAGCAGTACATCTTCGAGGTCGAGTGCGCACTGGCCGGTGCGCCGCCGCAGTTATCGTTCGGTCTGAAAATGGTCGCGCCGGTGCTGATGCGCTTCGGCAGCCCGGCGCAGCAGCAGCGGTTTCTTCCGCGCATCCGGTCCGCCGAGGAATGGTGGTGCCAGGGTTATTCGGAACCCGGTTCGGGCTCCGATCTCGCTTCGCTGAAAACGCAGGCGCGGCGCGAGGGCGATCACTATATCGTCAATGGGCAGAAGGTCTGGAACACACTGGGTCAATATGCTGATTGGATCTTCTGCTTGGTCCGCACCGACATGGAAGCGAAGCCGCAGCGAGGCATTTCGTTCCTGCTGATCGACATGAAAACGCCCGGCATCACGGTACGCCCGACGACATTGCTCGATGGAACGAACGAGGTCAACGAAATCTGGTTCGACAATGTGCGCGTGCCGTTGGAAAACCGCGTCGGTGAAGAGAATCAGGGTTGGACTTACGCGAAATTTCTGCTCGGCCATGAGCGTACCAATATCGCCGGCATCGGCACCTCCAAGCGCGAACTGGAGCGCCTGAAACGGATTGCACGCGAAGAGCGCAAGAACGGCCGGCCGCTGATCGAGGATCCCGTATTTGCGACACGCATCGCGCAGGTCGAAATCGAACTGACCGCTTTGGAGATTACTAACCTGCGCGTCATATCCGCGGACGCCGAAAAGCGGGCGCCCGGTCCCGAGGCGTCGATCCTGAAAATAAAAGGTACGGAAATCATGCAGCGCATTTCGGAGCTGCAGGTCGATGCGATCGGCAGTGCGGCGTTGCCGTTCGCCAACGAGTCCGAACGGGCCGGCCTGAGTGGAGGATTGCTTGCACCGCTGTATGCGCGGAATGCAACGGCGTCGTATCTGAATCTGCGCAAGGTCACAATTTTCGGCGGCTCTAACGAGATTCAGAAAAACATCATTGCCCAGATGATTCTGGGACTGTAGGGAACTACGATGGATTTTTCCTTTACTGACGAACAGCGGATGCTGCTCGATACGACGCGACGGTTCCTTGCCAAGGACTACACGTTCGAGCGCCGCCGTGAAATCCGCGAATCTGCGGCCGGGTATTCGCAGGCGATCTGGAAGCAGTTCGCCGAGCTTGGATTGCTCGCGCTCAACGTTCCCGAGGACGACGGTGGCATTGGCGCCGGGGCGATCGGTACGATGTTGGTCTCCAACGCCATCGGTGAAGGTCTGGTGCTGGAGCCATTTCTGTCCAGCGCTGTGGTTGCGACGCGCGCGATTGCGCAGCTGGCCTCGCCGGAACAGCGCGCCGCGTGGTTGTCGAAACTCGCGGCAGGCGAACTGATCGCGGTGCTGGCACACGATGAGGTATCGAGCCGCTTCGACTTTCTCAATATCGAAACGCGCGCCGTCGCGCGCGGCGATGGCTGGTCCCTCACCGGTCGCAAGGCTGTGATCTATCACGCTCCGGTGGCCGGCCTGCTGCTGATCTCAGCGCGCATAGAAACTGCCAAGGGAAGCGAACTGGGACTGTTCGCGGTACCTGCCGCGAGCAGTGGCCTGACCTTGATTCCATGCGCGACGGTCGATAGCCAGCGCGCCGCCGACATCGTGCTCGAACAGGTGCAGATACCGCGCGCGGTGCGTGTTGGGAGCGACATCGCTGCCGGATTGTCGGCGATATTGGACTACGGTTTGGCCGCGTTATGTGGCGAAGCGGTCGGAGCGCTCGACAAACTGCTGGCGACGACCATTGATTACAGCCGCACACGCGTGCAGTTTGGAGTGCCGATCGGTCGTTTCCAGGCACTACAGCACCGCATGGCGGACATGCTGCTGCATGTCGAACAGGCGCGCTCGATGTCGTATCTCGCTGCGTCGCGCTGCGTCGCGGAGAATCCGGCACAGCGCCGCGCCGCACTATCGGCCGCCAAAGTGGTTGTCGGCCAGGCTGCGCGCTTTGTTGGCCAGCAGGCCATTCAGCTGCACGGTGGCATGGGTATGACTGACGAACTCAGCGTCAGTCACTATTTCAAGCGTCTGCTGGGGATCGAAATACGCTTCGGCAGTACCGATGCGCACCTCGCGTTGTATACGAATCAACTGCAAACGGCGTGAACAGCCGGAGCAGGTTTGGGGTGGGCATGACGCCGGCCCCGTCTTTTTTCCAGGAAACGGGGAGAAAATCACAATGAGCCAAACAGCCCATGTCGGACCGGCAAATCCCGGTCCTCTCGGACTCGCTGGGGCGGCTATCACGACTTGGCTGTTCAGCATGCTTAACATCGGCTGGTATGGGCACGAGAGTGTCGGCCTGGTGCTGGCAACTTGCATCGCCTGTGGCGGGCTGGCGCAAGTGATCGCCGGGATCATGGAATTCTCGCGCGGCAACACCTTCGGTACCACGACCTTCGTTATGTACGGTACCTTTTGGTGGTCGCTCTCGGTGTTTCTGCTGTTCCTGCATGACAAGGTACCCGCCGGCTTCGTCGGCTGGTATCTATTCCTGTGGGGAGTGTTGTCGCTATGCCTGCTGGTTTGCTCGATCCGCCATGCGCGGGCGATCCAGCTTTTTTTTGTTTTTATCTCGTTGACGTTCCTGCTTGCTGCTGCAGGCGACTGGCTCGAATCGACGCCGCTGAAACAGGCCGGCGGATACGCGGGCTTGGCGGTGTCGCTGATCTCGTTTTATCTGCTGACCGCAACGATTCTGAACGAGTCCTTTGGACGCGACGTGCTGCCGATCGGGGCAGGAACGGCGCCACCGGGATCCGGAATCAGCTAGCGCCCGCCGGCGACATCGCTCGAAAGCAACACGACTTCGGGCTCCTGCACGTGGTAGCCCTGCACGAAATTCACACCCATCTGCCACAGACGCGCCATCACATTGGCGTCTTCGATATGTGAAACGATGGTCTTAATGTTCTTCTGCTTGGCCAGTTCCAGCAGCGTCAGCAGCCGCTTCTGCAATTCTCGATCGGCGAAATTCTGCGTGAACGAGGGATGGAACTTGATGAACGTTGCGGGGATGTGATCAAGCAGCTGTGCCGAATGAGAGCCAACCCCGTAATGCTCGATCGCCACGCCCGCACCCATTTCCACCAGTGCCTGCGCGAGGAGCTTGGCCTTGCGAATGTGATTCTGAAGGGCGTGTTCCTGGATCTGGAACACGATTTCCTCTGGCTTTAGGCGGCGGCCCTTGAGCAGCGTGCGCAGCCAGGTGACGAAACCTTCCGTATCGCGCAAAGTCTCTTCGGCCAGTTTCACAAATAGCGTCGCTGAATCCTGTGAGGCCGCGCGCTTTTCAATGATTGCCAGCGCACGCGCGACCACCCAGCGGTCGATCTGGCGCATGAGATTGAATTTCTGCGCGGCGCGCAGAAATTCGCTGGCATGATATTCGCGGCCTTCCTCGTCGAGCATGCGTACGAGAACGTCGAAATGGGGCCGGACCTCACCTTCCAGGCTCGCAATCGACTGATAGGCAAGCTTGAGCCGGTTATCGTCGATTGCTTTGCGGACCTGGACGGCGCGAAGCGCGTCTTCGCGTTCAGACTGTGCCGATTTCGCGGTCTCGCCGAGCACGACCAGCTTGTTGCCGCCTTTCGCGGAAAGCTCACGTGCCCCGTTGACCATCTGTGGAATCACTTCCTCCGGCTGATCCTGGGCGCCGACCGGATACACCGCGACCGATACCGTCACGTGTGACTCGTGTGACTGTGTGGTGATTTCGAGTGCACCGATCTCGCGGCGCAGCAGGTCGCCGAACTGCTCGATGTCGGAAAATGTCGGGCGATGCAGCACCAGTGCCAGCTCGTCCGACGAGAATTCGAAAAGTGCGTCGTCCGGACCGAGGCGGCTGCGGACGGAATTGGCCACGGCTGCCGAAGCTTCTTCGGCGCCGACGTAACCGATGCGGCCTTCAAGGCTCTCGAAATTGTCGATGACGATCAGCAGCGCTCCGCGCGCCACCGTCGTGCCTTCGCCGCCAGCCTGGGGCTTTTGCAGCGCCTGCAGAAATGCGGATCGGCGTGCGAGAGACGCGGATGTGGCTTCCGGGGCTGGGGCGACAGCTTCGGATTCCAGCCGGATCAGCATTTCGATGACGCGTTCGCCATCCTGTTGGCCGAGAATCAGTTGCGCTTTGACGTCGCGTGGCCCGTTGCGTCCGGCGAAACGGAATTCGAGTGGCTCGCCATTGTGCTTGCCCTTGAGAACCGCGCGCAGACGTTCCTTGACCTTGGTTTGCTGTTCCGGCGCGACCAGATCGATCAGTGGCTGGCCGGCAATTTCGTCCGGGTTTTCGTAGCCGAGCAACGCACCGAACGCGGGATTGGCCCACGCCAGAATTCCTTCCTGTACATGGGCGACCGCGTCGGCGGTGCCGGTCGTGAGCTGCTGGTGGCGTGATTCAAAATCGGCGAGACGTTCGCGCGTCAGCGTCAGCGAACGCATGTGGTGATAGTTGACGAACTCGCGGACGACGACCAGCTCCAGATGCTTCAAATGGCGCGGATCGACACAGGAGACGACATCGCGAGCGCCGGCGCCCAGTGCGGACACGCTATTCTCGATCGATAATTGCTCGCTGATCAGAACCACCGGCAGATCGGGCAGGATCGATGTACACAGTTCGATCACCGCCATATGCGGCGCGGATTTCAGCCCTTCGTGACAAAGAACCATGTCAGGAGGGTTGCGACGCAGCGCATCCTCGAGGTCCTCGGTATCCGTGACCCACGCGGTACGCAGTGGATGGCCGGCATTGCGCAGATAGCTTTCGATGCGTCGCGAAGTTTCTTCGGTAGCGGCGACGACGACCAGAACGCCGGTGGTTTCGGCGAGCAGGGTCATCGGCGGCGGTACCTTGGCCTTAGTTACTACCATGGCACTGGCAGTTTGGCCGGCGTTCCCGCTACTTCGCGCACCAAGCGTGGCACCAGGTAGCCTGGCACCCGGGAGTTCAGTTCGCGCATGATCACTTGGCTTGCCCATTCGTCCACTTCAAAATGACCCGCACCCTGGATCCGATCTAATAGGTGTATGTAGTAGGGCAGGACCCCAGCAGTAAATAGCTTTTCTGACAACAGTGCAAGTATTTCGGCTGAGTCGTTTATATTCTTTAGGAGGACCGACTGGTTGAGCAGCGTGGCGCCGGTCGTCCGTAGGCGAGCGAGCGCCCCTGCAAGTGCGGTGCCAAGTTCGGCGGGATGATTCATGTGTAGTACGACAACGCGTTGCAGCCGCGTGTTTCCCAGCCACGAAAGCAGCCGGTCATCCACACGTTCCGGTAGAACGACCGGCAGCCGTGTGTGAATCCGCAGGCGGCGAACATGCGGAATGGTCTCGAGTCTGCTGACAAATGCCGCCAGTTTGTCATCGCTCAGCGACAGCGGGTCGCCGCCTGACAGGATCACTTCCTCGATGCTGGTATCCGCCGCGATCGTTTCCAGTGCTTCGCGCCATTGGCCGCGTGAAGCCAGCGCATCGCCGTAGGGAAAATCGCGCCGGAAGCAGTAGCGGCAATGTACCGCGCAGGCGCCAGTCGCGATCAGCAGCACCCGCCCGCGATATTTGTGGATGACCCCGCCTGCTCTCAGCTTCTGCAGATCCCCGACCGGATCAGCGACGAATCCGGGCAGTTCCAGCGATTCCTTGGCCGCCGGCCACACTTGGAGAAACAAGGGATCCAGCGGATCGCCTTTGCGCATCAGCTGCGCGAAGCCGCGTGGTACGCGTAATGGAAAATGGGCGAGTCGCTGATAGTCGAGTGCCGGCAACGACGGATCGAGATCAAGCAGGCGGAGCAGTTCGGCCGGCGTCTGAATGCTGTCGTTGAGCAGACTCAGCCAGGCGGGACGCGGCGACAGCAGTTCGGGTAAAGCAAAGTCGTCCATATGCCCGGAAATTGTGCGCGCGGGTGGTGTGGGCCGGCAAGGCGGCCGCGTACGGGTCGTGGTTGCGGATTCGTGTGTGCCGCTTATGCGCGTAGGCGCCGCCGTTTGTCCGCTGCCGTCCGCCGGGTATCGGATTTCGTCGCCGCGCGCGGCGGTCCGAGGATTACCAGTGCCGGATCCGGCGTTTTCGGTTTGAATTTGCATAAATCTGCGATCTCGCAGCGCCAGCATTCGGGTTTGCGCGCTTTGCATATATAGCGTCCATGCAAAATCAGCCAGTGGTGCGCGTGCAGGCGAAATTCCAGCGGCGTGATCTTCTCGAGCTTGGCTGAAACCGCATCGGGCGTCTTGCCAACGGCCAGTCCGGTGCGATGGGCGACGCGGAAGATGTGGGTATCGACGGCGATGGTCGGATGCCCGAACGCGACATTGAGTACGACGTTCGCTGTCTTGCGCCCGACGCCGGGCAGCGCGTGCAGGGCTTCGAGATCACTCGGCACCTTGCCGCCGTGCCGCTCCAGCAACTGCCGGCACAGCGCGATGACGTTTTTCGCCTTGGTCTGATACAAACCGATGGTACGGATGTATTCGCGCAGCTTTTCCTCACCGAGCGCGAGGATTTTCCCCGGCGTATTGGCAACCGGATACAACTTCGCGGTTGCTTTGTTGACGCTCACATCTGTCGCCTGTGCCGACAGCACGACTGCGACCAGCAGCTCGAACGGAGTGCCGTATTGCAGTTCGCTACGTGGCTCGGGGTTGCGTGCGGCGAGGCGGCGATACAGCTCAGTGATTTCGGCGGGTTTCATTGTCCGTCTTCTCCGATCTTGCGGCGGCGCGCTCGTGCTCGCGCGATGGCGGCAGCGATATCGATCGATTGCGCTTTCGTTTTCAGCGCGCTTTCGCGACGCTGGCGCCGTGCTTGGTCGCGCGCTGCGCGAGTGCGCGCGAGCCGTGCCGCGTGCTTGCCATAACGTACACGCCAGCGATTCGCGAGCGCAGCCGGCGCCGGTTCCGACGCAGCACGCGGCACCATGGTGATGCAATCGACCGGACACACCGGCAGGCACAATTCGCAGCCGTTGCATTCGCTGGATATGACGGTGTGCATACGCTTGAGGCTGCCGACGATGGCGTCGACCGGGCAAACGGGTACGCATTTGAAGCAGCCGATGCAATCCGCTTCGTCAATGAACGCCACGGCCGGTGTCGCGGGCATGAGGCCGAGTGCTGGATCGACCGGCTTCGCATCGCGACCGAGCAGGCGTGCGAGCGCGAGCGCGGTGTCGTCGCCGCCCGGCGGACAGCGATCGATATCCGTAGATCCGGCGGCCAGTGCCTCGGCGTAGCGCCGGCAGTCGGGGTAGCCGCAGCGTGTGCACTGCGTCTGCGGTAGCAATGCGTCGATGCGGTCGGCGAGTGTATCCACGGTGTAGCCTCAATGCCCGTCACGTGGATTGAACGCGACGATCAACGCCACGCCACCGAGCACCAGCACCATCGCGATGACGCTGCCGGTGGTGATCGTCTCGCCGCCGAACGACAGCCCCAGCAGCACGGCGACGACTGGATTCACATAAGCGTAGCTTGTCGCCAGTGCCGGTGTGGTGTTGTGCACGAGGAAAATGTAAGCGCTGTAAGCGATAAGGCTGCCGAAAATCGCCAGGTAAAGTAGCGCGCCCAACGCCTGCGTCGACGGCGCCAACACCCAGCTTTCTCCACTAATCCGGCTGACGATCAAAAACAATACGCCGGCAGCAATCATCTGCGCCGCTGGATTCATGAGTCCCACCGGCAGATCGATGCGCTTGCTCAACACCGAGCCGAAGGCCCAGCTCATCGCCGCCATGCCGAGCAGTACCGCCGCCGCTGGACTGCCAGATAGATCAGCGCTGAAATTAAGCACCACGACGCCGGCGAATCCGATCGCGAGTCCCAGCCATTGAGGCATCGTCGGTTTGAGGCCACTGAACGAGCCGAAGATGGCTGCCCACAAAGAGACTGTCGCCACCGCCGTCGCGGCGAGCCCGGAACTGACGGAGCGCTCCGCGAGCACCACACCGCCGTTACCGACGCACAACAGCAGAAAGCCGATCAGCGCCGCATTGGCCCATTGCCGCGCCGTTGGCAGCGGGGTGCCGCGCAATCGCATGATCGCGAGCAGAGCAGTGCCGGCGCAGATGAAGCGCAGGCCTGGAAAAAACATCGGCGCATAACCGCGCAAGGCGAAGCGTATCGCCAGGTATGTCGAGCCCCAGATGACGTAGACCGTCAGCAGCGCCAGCACCAGCAGACCGCGCGACGGCGCCGCCGCGTGTGGCAGTTCCGGCACAGTTCCGGCGTCGACGACCGCCGTCGTGCATGGCTCGCCGCCGGGATCGAGCGCTGCCTGCCGGCTCACTTCACCCTCATGCCCGGTTCGGCGCCGGAATCCGGCGACAGCAGAAACGGCTTGCCGTCACCGAAACTGGCCGCCAGCACCATGCCTTCGCTCATGCCGAAGCGCATCTTGCGCGGCGCGAGATTGGCCACGACCACCGTCAGCCGGCCGATCAGCGCCTCGGGCGCGTATTGCGATTTGATGCCGGCGAAGACCTGGCGTTTGCCGAGTTCGCCGACGTCGAGCGTCAGTTTCAGCAGCTTGTCGGCGCCTTCGACGGGCTCGGCGTTTTCGATGCGGGCGATGCGGAGGTCGACCTTGGTGAAGTCGTCGATTGAAATGGCGGGCCGGGACTCGGGACTCGGGACTCGGGACTCGGGTGCAGCGATTGCTGCGCTGTTCTTCGTCGTTGGTGCGAGGTCTTCTTTGGAGGCTTCGACCATGGCTTTGATTTGAGCAGAATCAACACGTGTCACCAAGGGCCGGTATGGATTGATTTGGTGATTAAGTAACGGCTTCTTGGCGTCGTCCCAAGTCAGGCTTGGGATATTAAGAAAGCTCTCAGCTCGTTTAGCTAAATTTGGGAGTATTGGCTTCAGATATAGCGTAAGGAGACGGAAGATATTGAGATGGGTTGTGCTGAACTCACTTAGCCAAGTCTGGGCAGCACTATCGTTCGGGGTGATCTGGTTCCACGGCGCGGCTTTTTGGATCAGTTGGTTCGCGAAATCGGCCAAATTCATGATGATTCGCGCCGCATTACCGTAATCCCTACGCTCGTAGCAACCTCTAATTTCTTCGGCTTTCTCTTGAACCTTTGCGTATTCAAAGTCATGGTTCGTGGCGAGTTGAGCCGCTAACCGTCCCTCAGAGTATTTGTTGATGAATCCGGCAACCCGGCTCGCAATGTTGACGTACTTGCCTACTAGATCGCTATCGATCCGCGCTACAAAGTCTTCAAGGTTTAAATCGAGATCATCGACACCCGGACCAAGTTTGGTGGCGAAGTAGTAGCGCAGATATTCCGGATTCAGCCCCGTGTCGAGATACGTCCGCGCTTTGATAAACGTCCCGCGCGACTTGCTCATCTTCGCGCCATCGACGGTCAGATACCCATTGACGGAAATCCCCGTCGGCTGACGCAGGCCGGAGCCGTACAGCATCGCCGGCCAGAACAGGCCGTGGAAGTTAATGATGTCTTTGCCGATGAAATGCCACATCTCGGCTGCCGATTCGGCGCCGATGAATTCTTCGAGCTTGCTCCTGTCTCCGCCGAGATAGGCGAGCAGGCTCGCGAAGTAGCCAATGGGCGCGTCGAGCCAGACGTAGAAGTATTTGCCCGGCGCGTCCGGAATTTCGAATCCAAAGTAGGGCGCGTCGCGCGAGATGTCCCAGTCTTTGAGACCTTCGCTGCCTTCGCCAAGCCACTCGCGCAGTTTGGCTTTGACGCCGTCGTGCAATTGCGCGCCCTCAAGCCAGCGTTTGATTTCAGGTTGCAGCTTGGATGCGGCGAAGAAGTAATGCTCCGATGGCTTCCACACCGGCGCGGCGCCGGATAGCACCGAGAACGGGTTCTTCAGATCGCGCGGCGAATACGTTGCGCCGCAGTTCTCGCAGTTGTCGCCATACTGATCCTTGGTGCCGCACTTCGGGCATTCGCCCTTGATGTAGCGGTCCGGCAGGAACATGTTCTTGGCGGGATCGAAAGCTTGCTCGATATCACGCTTGAGGATGTAGTTGTTCTTCTGGAGCGCGCGATAGATGCGCTCCGATAGTTCGCGATTTTCCGGCGAGTGCGTCGAGTGGTAGTGGTCGAAGTCGACCAGGAAGCCTTTGAAATCGCGCTCGTGCTCTTGCTTGATCTTGGCGATGAAATCTTCCGGCGACACGCCCGCTTTTTCCGCCGCGAGCATAATCGGCGTACCGTGCGCGTCGTCGGCGCAGACGTAAGTGACGTCGTCGCCGCACATGCGCTGGAAACGCACCCAGATGTCGGCCTGGATATAGCCGACCAGATGGCCGAGGTGGATCGGGCCATTGGCGTAGGGCAGGGCGTTGGTGACTAGAATTTTGCGGGGCATGCGGAATACGCTTGGGATTGCCGTGTTGCGGGACTGCGGATTATCTCACAGCCCTTCGCGGCGCCCACGCTCCGGCGGCGTGTGCCGCCCGGCCTTGCGGCGCAGGTTCAGGCCACGCACTATTGATGTTTGCAGGGGAGGCGACCATGCGGACATTCGTCAGGTTGGCTCTGGGGCTGGTCGTGGTGCTTGTCGTCGCGGCCGGTGTGATTTCGTATCTGGCGCTGCGCCAGATCAATCGCGTGTACGTGGTGCGCAGCGCGCCGGTCCAGGTTCACGATGATCCGGCTTTGCGCGCCTGGGGTGAGCACCTGATCGTGTCGCGCGGCTGCGATAATTGTCACGAAAGCGATCTTGGCGGCAGGATCGTTGCCGACGATCGCTTCGTCGGCCGCATCATTGCAACGAACCTGACTGCCGGCAAAGGCGGCATCGGCGGTTACAAACCAGCCGACTATGAACGCGCGATCCGCCACGGTGTCGGCCGTGATGGACGTGCGCTGGTGTTGATGCCCTCCGGGGATTACGCCACGTTCAGTGATCACGATCTGGCGGCGATCATCGCTTACCTGCGCGCGCTGCGGCCGATCGATCGCGACTTGCCGGCGACCTCGCTCGCATTTCCGATCCGCGCGGTCGGCGTATTGCGCGGCGATAATCCTATGTTGGCGGCAAGCCGCATCCGGCAGGATCTTCCGCATCTGGACCTGCCGGTTGCGGAAACCGCCGAGTATGGTCAATACGTCGCGGCAGCCTGCGTCTCGTGTCACCACCCAAATTTTGCGGGCGGACGCGTCGCCTCGCGGCCGCCGAACTGGCCGCCCGCCGCGAACCTGACGCCGGCCGGGCGAGTCAAAGACTGGTCGCAGGAACAGTTCATCGCCACAATGCGCTCCGGTAAAACACCGGACGGACGCGTGCTCAATGCGGAGGCGATGCCGTGGCGGTCGCTTGGCCGGATGAACGATGTTGAGCTGCGCGCGCTGTGGCTATATCTGCGGATTTTGCCGCCGGTGTCATCGGCGATGTGATTTCGCGGCGCGTGCGGCATAGTTCCCCTGCCCGCTGGTGGAAGACGGGATTTAATGTTCGCGGTTCGGTCCGTGACCGCACTATCCAAGGATTCTTGAAGTGACTTCATTCAATGCAGAATCGATCCGTGCCGCGCTGGATCGCCGTGTCGACCCCTACATCGGTCGCAGTCTCGTGGCGGCCGGCGCGATCAAGAATATCGATGTTCATGGCAGCCGCCCGCGGATCGAAATTCGATTGGAGTTTCCGGCAGCCGGATATCGCGCGGAACTTACGTCCGCCGTCGTCGGCGCGGTGAGCGAGGCCTGCGGCGTCGTACCTGAAGTACTGATCGGCTGGGCGGTGCAGCCCAATGCTGTGCAGAACAATTTGCAGCGGGTATCGGGCGTGAAAAACATCATCGCGGTCGGATCGGGCAAGGGTGGCGTCGGCAAGTCCACGGTTGCGGTCAACCTTGCGCTTGGTTTGCTCGCCGAAGGTGCGCGCGTCGGCATTCTCGATGCCGATATTTATGGACCCAGCCAGCCATTGATGCTCGGCACGCGCGAGCGGCCGACTTCGCCGGACGGCAAGCAAATGAACCCGATCCGGGCACTGGGTTTGCAGGCGATGTCGCTGGGTTTCCTGATGGATGTCGAGACGCAGCCTGCGGTGTGGCGCGGGCCGATGGCGACACAGGCGCTCTGGCAATTGCTCAGTGAAACGCAGTGGGATGATCTCGATTATCTCGTCGTCGATCTGCCGCCGGGCACCGGCGATATCCAGCTCACGCTGTCGCAGCGCATTCCGGTCGCCGGCAGCATCGTCGTTACCACGCCGCAGGACATCGCGCTGCTGGATGCCCGTAAGGGATTGGAAATGTTCCGCAAGGTCGGCATTCCGATTCTCGGCATCGTCGAGAACATGAGTACGCACGTCTGCTCAAGCTGCGGGCACGAGGAGTCCATCTTCGGCCATGGCGGCGGCGAGCGGCTCGCGCGCGAAGCCGGCGCGGAACTGCTGGGCAGCCTGCCGCTCGACATCAGTATTCGTGAACAGGCGGACAGCGGCTGCCCTACGGTCGCGGCGGATGCCGAGTCGTCGCTCGCACGCCGCTATCGCGACATTGCGCGGCTGGCGGTGGCGCGGCTGGCTTACGGACCGGCCGCCGAAGTGGCGTTCCCGGCGATTTCCATTGCCGACGATTGACCGCTGACCGTGCTGTCACGTCGGCCGGCGTGGCTATGGCTGGTCATCGTCATTTCGCTGTTCGGCGGCTGGCGCGCGTGGGCGCACCGTGCCGTCGCGCAACCTCCGGGTGTGCTCGCCCCGGAAGATCCCGAGCAGACTGATCTGAAGGACACGCCAGCCTTTGATATCGAGGACGGCCGCTACCATATCCAGCCACTTGCGGACTTCCGCATGACCGCCCGTGTGCTGTCCCGCGAGGATTACTGGATCGACCGGCTCGCGCGGCTGGTGCCGACCGATGTTGCTTTCGGTTGGGGGCATATGTCGGATTCGGCGGTGCTGCGTAAGCTCGACATCGAGCAGGACGATCGCTGGTATCGCTGGTCCACCGGCGAATTCCCGATTCCGCGCGAAGATATTGAGCAGCACAGTGCGAATATGCATCTGATTCCCGCCGATCGATCGGTGCGCAAGGCGATCGAACGCTTGCGGGTAGGGCAGATTGTCAGCCTGTCCGGAGAACTGGTCGAAGTGCAGGCGCGCTCGGGATGGACCATGCGTAGTTCGCTGACCCGCGACGACACCGGGGCCGGTGCCTGCGAAGTCGTATGGGTCGAACGTCTGGACCTGCGATAATCTCGGGATAACCTGTTCCGCCCAAGTAGTGATCCTCAATGAGCATTAAATCCGACAAGTGGATTCGCCGCATGGCGAGCGAGTACAACATGATCGAGCCCTTCGAGCCCGGTCAGATGCGCGTGGCCAACGGCGAGCGCATCGTCAGCTACGGTGTATCGAGCTATGGCTACGACGTGCGCTGCGCGGATGAATTCAAGATATTCACCAACATCAACAGCACCATTGTCGATCCAAAGGCGTTCGATTCGAAGAGCTTCGTCGACTTCAAGGGCGACTGCTGCGTGATTCCGCCGAACTCGTTCGCGCTGGCGCGCACGGTCGAGTATTTCCGCATTCCCAGAAGCGTGCTGGTGGTCTGTCTCGGCAAGAGCACGTATGCCCGCTGCGGCATCATCGTCAACGTCACACCATTGGAACCGGAGTGGGAAGGGCACGTGACCCTGGAGTTCTCCAACACCACCCCGCTGCCGGCGAAAATCTATGCCAATGAAGGCATCGCGCAGATGCTTTTTCTGGAATCCGACGAAGTGTGCGAGACGAGCTACCGCGATCGCGGCGGCAAGTATCAGGGACAGCGTGGCGTGACTCTGCCGAAAACCTGAAAGCCTGACACGCCCTAAGGCTGCGGATCCTTATCTTTAATCTTTATCTTTCGTTTCGGATTTACTGGATTCGAGTGATAACCGATGCTCCAGCTCAGAAACTGCGCGATTCAATTCGTTTTGAACTACGGGCGCAATTTCGGAAAATTGCAGTCCCACACGTACGCCGGAGCCCTCGGTATGCGTATGACGCACCGTGGCGGAAACGAAAACCTTGATGTCTGGCAGGTCAAGGCTGCAGTGCACGCGCATACCGTCCGGCATTTCCGTCGGTGCCTCGATCTGTGCGCCGAAACCCATGCGTGAAATATCGATAACCTGCACCGGCAATTTACCCATGTCACGCTGCGCGATGGCCGCTTCAAGCAGGTGAGCAGGCGGAAGTTGCAATCGCGGTGCCGCGCGTCGATGGGCTTCGTCGACAAGCAGAACGGGGTCCGCGGCCAGATAGGCCATTCCTTCCTGAAACTGCACGGTGTCTCGGATGCAGCAATCGAAGGCGACACGTTGGCCGCCAATGGTCGTTTCCAGATGGACTTTGTCGCCGGCGACGATGGGCCGCGACGGATTGCGCAGGGCATCCAACATCAGCATCGTGTGTTCTAGATCGATAGCGAGAACCAGCGTTGCGCCGCTGACGTTCCCATCGCTAGTGCGCAATGAAAGCGTGACATTGTGCGCTTGTAATTCTTCGAGCAAGCTCCACACATCGCGAGCCGGAAGGGTGGTCGGAGTGTCGGTTGCCCGCGGATCTTGAGATTGAGTCATCGCAGCGAGTCTCCGTGCGCAGTGCGCGATGCTATCGAACCGCGTTGCTGTAACGGCGATCCGATGCAATGGTCGCAGGCGGCAATTCCTGAAACATTCATCGCGACGAAATTTCCTTTATACGTGTTGATATCTTATCGGCAGGCGCCTACAAAACTGAACACGGTTTGGAAGATTGCTCAGACTGCGGTCGCGGCCAAAATGCCGTAGCACCTCGGCGCCCCGGTTTTTCGGGATAGCAAATGACCTGCTGGATTCGACGAGCCAGATTGCATGACTCGTTCGTGCAGGTTTACTCAGGATAAGCCGGCAACAGTCTGCCACCGGCTTTCTCTATCCGAGATATTTATCGGCTCGTATCTTCAATACTTGAGGAGCACTTTCACCGAGCTGTCAATGGCATCGTTATTGATGTAGCCGATCGCCCCGGGAGTCAAATTGACCCTGGTCTTCACCGCGGTATCGGTGTCGACCTCCGCGGGCGGTTTCATTCTGCCGGTAAAAATGCCCTTGAACAGATAGGAGGTCAGTTTGGTGCCCGACATGCCGACGACCGTGTCTTCAAAGGTCGTACGAGTGCTGCCGTCCTTCTGAAAAACCAGCGTGATGGTCTGTCCGTTGACCGCTGTGTCGTGGCCAAGAAAAATTCTTTGCGCTTCTTCGATATCGAACGGCGCGATCGGCGAATCCTTCGCCGCGACCAGTGCGCCCGCATTGGCGTCGATTGCAATTACTAGAGCGATAGTTCCAAACAGCAGGTTCGTCTTCATTTTGACTCCTCCCTCTGTTTGGTTAGAACGCAAAAGTGATGGCGGCCGAGACCCGATTTGAATCCGGGGATCGGGTGAAGGGGGCGGGATTTAATCCTGACGCGACTTGAAGTACGGGGTCGGCGAACGTCGGCGTGTCGTAATCCGAGTGGTAATGCGTCCAGTCAAATTTCAGTGCCACATTGGTCTTCAAGTCATAGCGAAGTCCGAGGCTGTAGAAGTTATCTTTCACCCTTTCGCTTGTGCTTTGCCCTATAAGCGCAAATTCCTCCTGGAAAGTCAGACCGATGTTCGAATCGACGGCTCCCGCTGGAAGTGAAGACGTTGCCTTGTCATGGAACCACGAGTTGTAGTGTCCATAGGTGAGCAGCGGCATCAACTTGCCAAAATGCCGTCCGACCGTGATGTAGCCGTTTTCATAGTCGCCGACGAAGCTGTCGTGGGCCTGGAAGCCGATATATTCGGCGATGAGTGTCCATTGCCCGCGATCAATTTCAGATCCAAGGCTCCAGAATACCGCCAAATCATTGCTTGGTTTGGCGTTCTTCAGAGCACTGCTGTATCCGACCGGATCGCTTGCGGCGAGTGTGCCTAAAGAATCGAGTACATAGTTGACCGGACAGCTTTGAAACGCCGTTACAGCACGGTTGCCGTTGCCGGCAATACTGCCATCGCAGTTCAACTGAGCAGTCAGCTTCCCGCCGACAACGGTCGCATGCAGGCTCAGCCAATTTTTATACGTCGCATCTTCCGAAAAGAGCAGGGCATTTTTGAACTGAGCAGTTGCTTGCCCGTTCGGATTATTTGTAACCGGAGTCACCGACGTGGTGGCATAGTGAAATTGTGAGTAGAAGTCCCAATTGCCGATCGGCATGTCTGCACTGAGAGTCAAGCCGTCGGCGTTGGTGAACGGCGATGTGACATACACCGACTGCGGTGGCGTGACCCAGGGGTACGCCTGACCTAGGTACAAGAAGTCGGAAAATTTGTAGAGCGGCACATTGACCCGTCCGACCTTCAGTGCCCAGATGTTGTTGAACTGGAATTTGAGGTAAGCCCACTGGAATTTCGGCTGAAAATCGTTCGCGCCGAGTGCCAGTACCTGTGCGACTGCGGAAATTGAATCCGTCAGCGATGCAGAGGCCTGCAGAGCGAAATTCGATTCCGGCTGGAAGCTTGGATCGGCAGTGTAAGCAGAATATGGAAACGGTTTGTTATTTGAAAGCGAAGTGCCTACGACTGTTTGGCCGAATCCGTTGAAGATTACGTCCGCGTGCGCAACGGTTACTCCCATGGCGAACATCAAACCAAGGCATGTTGTTATCAGCTTTCGTTTCACTAGGCTCCTCCCGTGGTACGGCCGGCGCGTGCAGTTTTACACAAGCTGTTGATATGTACCAGTTATAACCGGTACCCCGATCAACCTGATTACGGGTGGATCGGAAATGCAGTCTACTCAGTTCAGGATGCTTTCGCAGTTTCCCCCAGTGCGAAAGCCGGAGTGTACGGGCGCCAGATAAAAATTTCGAGTAGTGGCCGCAGCGTATGGAAACATCGGGCGGCGAACTCCGAGGAAGGCTGTCCCCGTCTGTGATCACCTCGGCGTCATGATTGACTGCTCAATCCGCAACCGTTACGCGATTGCGGCCGCGCCGCTTGGATTCATAGAGCGCGGTGTCGACACGCGCGACGAATTCCTCCGCGCTTTCATTTCCACGATAAGTGCCGACTCCCGCAGACGCGGTGATTTTACGCAAGGGTTCACCGCTGGCATCGCGCACGCGACCCATCGCGATTCCGCCGGGCAAGGACTCGATCACGCGAGTCGCGTTTTGCAGACTCGTCTGCGGTAGCAGCACCGCGAATTCTCGGCGCCCTTGGTGCCGTCCTTCAATATTTTGGCAATGGAACGCAGTACTTTGTCCCCGAATACGTGGCCATAAGAGTCGTTGACGTTCTTGAAGTTATCGGTCGAACAGCGCCAGGCACAGTGGCGTGCCTTCGGCTCGAGCCCGGTCAATCGCGAAGTGTGGAACACTTCGTCGAACGCCCGCCGATCGAGGACACCGGTCAGCAAATCTGTCACTCCTTGGGGGTTGCTTGGCTGAGCTATTCTTAACGAAATGCGAACCGGACAAAGCCGGCTGGGGGTATTGACCCCCAGATTTTGTTCCCCGGACGATGCTGCGGTGCAGAAAAAGAAAAGCGGGTCAGTCATTCGATGACCGACCCGCTCAGAAAGAAAAACGCTATCGACAGCTGCAATTTATCGCCGGCACTCCTTCAGGCGTTCACTGTGAGAAAGTTGCCGCCGGAACTACTGTCCCGCCTTGCAAGCATCGAATACTTGGGACGGCGTGTTACCCGCCTCAGTGTGGGTGTCAAATACCGCCTTCGAGCAGTAGGTGGCTTGCATCCAGTAGTCGCCCATGATTGTTGAAGGATCGGTTCCCGTCGGGACCCGGAATGCCGATTGAGTGAAATTGGGCGATGGGAGCATCTGCCGATAGATCGGGACACCGGTGTATGTCGTACCCCACGCGAGCCAGTCGAATCCATGCGCACTATTTGCGTTCGCCGGTTTCTTCCCGGGCCAGGACAACACAACGTTGAAGAAGCCGTCCTTATCAATAGTGGCCTTGTAGTCTTCGATGCAGCTATAAGTTTCGAACGAGATTGCTGCGTTTTCGCACACCGACCAGTGCCGCAGCTGTGGATCGGAGCTGACGCCCGGTTGCGTGGCGAAGCTTGGAGCGCGTGCGCGCATCAGCACGAGATCCGCTTTGATCTGCGACAGCTTGGCGTATATGTAGCGCGCATTGTCATTGACCAACCACGAGGAAGAAGTGGTTTCGTAGATCTGAAACTGGGGCGGCTTTAGATATTTGTTGGGAGGGATCAGATCCGGTTTGATCGGACTTGCGTTGGCCGTATCAACGAATTTCGCGACCGCCTTGCGCTCGCCATCGCGGAAGTTCAAAAAGGCATCACAACGTGTCGGAGTGGCGAATGTTGTCAGTGGAACATCTCCACTATTCGTTTCCTGAACAACAGATGGCAGTGAGTAACCACCATGATCCGCGACGGTAACCGGCGCGAAAGCGTTGTAGATTCGCAACAAGAATACCGCGTACTGTTTGCTGGTGAACTGGGAAGCATCTACGTAAAACGTATTCGGCGCAGGGTTGGATGGCGCCACACCATAGACGATATGGATCGTATAGGTATCTTGATCGCCAACGTGCACCGATGTGTTGTACGTATTGATCCCGGTATATGGAGAATGAGCGCCGGAGTCAGGGTGGATCTGGTAGTCGGTCATCGACTGGAGGTCGGTCACATTGCCCGCATATAGCTGGATCGAGAAGTTGCGTGCTTGCGGAAAATGGCCGTTGATGCGGAACTTCGTGGTGCCGGCCGGCAGACGGGGGTCCAGCGCGAACCCCCAATAGCCAGCTTCGAGATCGACCCATCCGTAGCGAATTGCATCCGCCGGGGTGGAGCCGTTATCGGCAGGTGTGTCATCACCCAAGTACCAGGGGCAGGCAATGGGTGGAGGTGAATAAGTATCGGAAGATGCGCCGGTGGCACCGTGTGCAGATCGGGCTTCGGCGCTGAAACAGACGCTGGCTACAAGCAGAGCGGAGGTTGCGGTAAAGCCTAGGCCTCCGAACGATAAGCGATTCTGCATATAAAGTCCTCGTATCCTTAAAATTCTCGATAGATCCATGAGTACAGTCAGCTCCGGCAAACGAGCTGCGATGAGACAACGGTCCATCGCACTTATTGGCTTACCGAGATGCTAGCGATAGTATTTCGCAATGACTGCTAACTTCGTCACAAAACACCGTGCTTTTGGCGGAGTTGTTTTGTGGTCAGAAATACCTATTCCTCAGCGAGGCCTGGGGTCTGTTGACAACAGTGTTCATTGCCGAGACGGAAACCGTTCGGTCGTGACACAAGGAACGAGTGATGCGACGAATGTATTTTTACGAGCAAACGGCGGGGCGTCGAAGGTCCAATGTGTGCGGATATTCCGGGTTGGGTGCTTCGATCGCCGGCCAATAACTTGATGGTGTATGGCCGAACGGTTCGAAACGCGTGAGGCGTCGCGCCTCGGCTTCGTAGCTGTTTACTGGAAATGTTTCGTAGCTGCGGCCCGCTGGATGCATGACGTGATAGGTACAGCCGGCGACCGCGCGTTTGTTCCACGAATCATAGAGATCGAAAATCAGTGGCGTATGTATACCAATGGACGGATGCAGCGCCGACGCCGGGTGCCACGCACGATAGCGTAGTCCGGCGACGTATTCGCCGTGCACGCCGGTGTTCCGCAGTGGTAGTCGCCGGCCATGGGCGGTGACGAAATAGCGCTCGTTCTGCGTGCCTGTCACGCGCACCTGCAAGCGTTCGAGCGAGGAATCGACAAAACGCGCTGTGCCGCCAACCGCCGCTTCCTCGCCGAGGACCGGCCACGGTTCCAGTGCGTGACGTAATTCCACTTCAATGCCGCCATACTGGATCGATCCGTGACGCGGAAAGCGGAATTCAAAGTGCGGCAGGAACCACTCGTCTTTGAACGCGAAGCCGGCGCGGCGCAGGTCGGCGAGAACTTCGCGCAAATTGTTCCAGCAGTAATGCGGCAGCATGAACTGATCGTGCAGCTGCGTGTCCCAGCGCACCAGCGGTTGCGTGTAGGGTTTGTCCCAGAACCACGCGACCAGTGCGCGCAGCAATAGCTGCTGCACAAGGCTCATGCGCGGATGTGGCGGCATTTCAAAGGCGCGGAATTCTACGAGCCCGAGACGGCCTGTCGGCCCATCCGGTGAGTACAGCTTGTCGATCGAGATTTCAGTGCGATGTGTGTTGCCGGTAACATCGACGAGCAGGTTGCGCAGGATGCGATCGACCAGCCACAGCGGAACCTGTGTGCCGGGCGGCGGCAGCTGCGACAGTGCGATTTCAACTTCGTACAGCTGTGATTCCTGGCCTTCGTCGATGCGCGGATGTTGCGAGGTTGCGCCGATGAACAGGCCGGAGAAGAAGTAGCTGAGTGCCGGATGGTTCTGCCAGTAGCGGATCAGCGAGCCAATCAGATCCGGCCGGCGCAGAAACGGCGAGTCCGCTGGCGTGGCGCCGCCGAGGACGAAATGATTACCGCCGCCAGTGCCGACGGCGCGGCCGTCGATGAGGAATTTTTCCGTGCCGAGACGCGACAGTCGTGCTTCCTCGTAGATCGTGAGAGTCGTCTCGCGCATCTCTTCCCAGCTATGTGAGGGATGGATGTTGACCTCGATGACGCCAGGATCGGGCGTCACTCTGAGCACGTTGATACGCGGATCCGCCGGCGGCGAATAACCCTCGATGCGCACCGGCACGTCGAGTTCGACGGCGGTGTCTTCGATCGCCGCGAGGATATCCAGATAGTCCTCGAGGCCGCTTGCCGGCGGCATGAACACGCACAGATGACCGTCGCGCGGCTCCACCGTGAGCGCGGTGCGCACATTGCCGCCTTCGAGATAGGCACCGCGCCGTTCCGGCTGCGGCTGATCGCGTTCCGCAGTCACTTTCTGCAGGCGCTCGCGGCGCAGTTTCTCGCGGTCGGCTTCTGTAGTCGGTGCTTGCAGGAACGGCTGGCGGCTCTGGTCGGCCCGTTCGGGTAGCGGTGGGCGGTCGCGGAACGGGTCGTAGGGAATAATCTGCGGATAGGCCATCGGCGGTAGCCATGGCAGCGCGTCCAATGGCAGCCGGAAGCCGATTGGTGAATCGCCGGGAATCAGGAACATGCGGCCCTGGCGGAACGTCCAGCGCTCGGACATCCACGCGCGTGCCTGCCAGCGCTGTACCGGCAGTGCGTAGCCACGCGGATTATGCAATCCACGCTCGAACACTCTGGCAATGCGCGCACGTTCTTCGGGGTCCTTGATTTTGTTGTCCTGCGGTAGCACGTTGTCGGGCAGCTGCCGTTCGCGGTGCATGTAGTAGAACGCGTCCTCATAGCCGGGCAGTGCATTATCCGGAGAAATTTCGAGCCGTTCGGCGACGCCGCGGATCAGTGCGCGCGCAGTATTGATGTCCGGCTTCCTCTGCCCTTCGCCGAGTTCCGTGCGGACCAGTGGCTTGCCGTCGCCGCGCCAATATAGTGCATATGCCCAGCGCGGCAGCGATTCGCCGGGATACCACTTACCCTGGCCGTAGGTCAGCAGTCCGTTCGGTGCGAAGCGGTCGCGCAGCCGGCGGATCACCGTATTTGCCAGACCTTGTTTCATCGGACCGACGGCGGCGATGTTCCATTCCGCGCCCTGCATGTCGTCGATCGAGATAAAAGTCGGTTCACCACCCATCGTCAGCCGCACGTCGCCGGCCACCAGTGTTTCATCGACTCTGCGGCCAAGCATGTCGATGTCCTGCCATTGTTCCTCGGTGTATGGCTTGGTCACGCGCGGCGATTCGTAAAGCCGCTGCACACTCATGCGATGCTCGAAGTCGGTATCGAGCTCGTCTTCCTCGTCCTCGGTGGGATAGCTCATCGACCCGGTAATCGGCGCCGCGCTCGACGGTTCTGGTGTCGCACAGACGGGGATATGGCCTTCGCCCGCAAGCAAGCCCGAAGTCGGATCGAGCCCGATCCAACCCGCGCCCGGCAGATACACTTCGCACCAGGCGTGCAGATCGGTGAAGTCGAACTCAGTGCCGGAAGGTCCATCCAGCGATTTCACATCGGGCGTCAGTTGCACCAGGTAGCCGGATACGAAGCGCGCGGCAAGCCCGAGCTGTCGCAGAATCTGCACGAGCAGCCAGGCAGTGTCGCGACAGGAGCCGGAACCTTTCTCCAGAGTCTCCTCCGGTGTCTGTACGCCCGGTTCCATGCGGATCAGATACTTGATCTCGCCCTGCAGACGTTGGTTCAGTTCGACGAGAAAATCGCTCGCGCGCTTCTTCTCGCGCGGAATCGTAGCCAGATATTTCTTCAAATACGGCTCAAGCGATGCCGCGCGCAGATACGGTTTGAGATCTTCCTTCAGCGCATCGTCGTATGTGAACGGGAAATTTTCAGCCTTTTCATCGACGAAGAAATCGAAAGGGTTGTAGATCGCCATGTCGGCGACCAAGTCCACTGTTACCTTGAACTCTGTGACCGGATCGGGAAATACCACGCGCGCCAGCCAGTTGCTGAACGGGTCCTGCTGCCAGTTGATGAAATGTTGAGCGGGCTCGACCTTGATCGCATACGAGAGGACCGGCGTGCGGCAATGCGGCGCCGGCCGCAGACGGATAATCTGCGGCGACAGCGTCACGCGCCGGTCGTATTTGTAAATAGTCTCGTGATGCAGGACGGCATGAATGCTCATGAGGAATCGTATTTATTTCGTTGGCGCGGACTGCCGTACCCGTTGCGGACGGGCCGCGCAGAGCGATCGAGTGTCCGACATGGTGGCGGCATCATATAGATAGAAAACGGTCGAGGCTGCCCTCCCGCATGCAAAAAACGCCCCAGGTCGGCGCCTGCCGAATTTGGGACGAGGCAGAACAGCGGTCTTCGACAGAAGTTCGGAGCTTGGGAGGCGATACAGCGATGGCCCGTATCCCTGGGCTACGTAAATTCCAATTGGGTGAATCATGGCCACGTTCAACGTAGCGAACGGACAAAATAGTGCGCGGCTATGGAAATCGAAGGCCTCGACATGGAATGGGCAGGCTGAATCGCCGATCTACGGCCCTTCAAGAACGTAATAAAGCAAGGTACCGGGTGAATATCTTTCATGATCATATTTCCACGTCAATTTATATACGGGGGCATCCGCCGCCTGAATTTTCTGCTTAACGTCCGGAGTCAAAGGTGAGAAAAGACCAGTTTTCAGAATCAGGTGCGGCGCGTCAGCACTTACTTTTTTTGTTTTATTCCAGACCGCGCGGCTTTCGGGATCCAAGTTCACTAATCGCTCAAACATATAATGGAATAGATAATATGGATAAACTCTCAAAATATTCACAGTAAAAGCGGAAAACCAATATTTTGTAGTCCTCTCATTCCTGTTTAATATCCTAGAAAGAATTGCAATAGCGGCCTGCTTGAATTTGCTGTTCACATCAAATTTGTTATTTCGCCAAAATGAAGTCAGCTGCCGATTTAATTTGACCGCAATCGGGCAGTCTTTTTCACAAGACATAAACCAATTTGACATAATTCGATCGGGTCCCGGCTTGTAGAACGAAAAGAAGCCAGAAATAGAATAATCATCTATCCACTCATCCAGTGGTTTCACGCATAGAGTTGTAGCGTCGGCCCAAACCCCTCCGTATTTGGATAGCAGTTGTATGCGAACCAAATCAGATCTATGCGCTAATGAAATACGATCAATAACATTCTCCGGAATGTCCAGATCGACATATTTTGATACGTTGCTGTTGTCCAAGATGATGACTTCCCAGCCTGGATTCAGTTTCACCCAAGAGCCCACGCATTTTTTGACTATATGAGGCGCATTAATTATCCCCTGGAACCACAGGATCCAAATTCTTCTTGGTATCCTTTTCCCTCTATCGCCGTTCAAGTATCGATCCTCACGAAGAGCAATGGGGATAAAGTGGCCCTCATGGCTTGCTGCTTCCCATAGCCTGTACCCGCAAGTCACGTATACGGTGGTTTGAAGTATAAATTAGGCTATGCTCCCGGACTGTCGATGAGTACGATGCTTCATTAGCAATTTCGGATTCTCCGAGTGCGAATAAGTGGAAATAGGAGAGCATCGGCGCGAGTCTTTTCGCGTTCGATTTGCCTTCCAAGCAGCGCCATTGATGTTGGAAGAAACGATATTGATATGGGCTCGGATATCAATCCAAGGCAAAAATGATTTCAAGCAAATATAAATGTTTGTTCGTTCATATCCCAAAAACTGCGGGACAAAGCATAGAGCATTATTTTTTGAAATTGCATGGCTTGTCTTGGGAGGAGCGAGCCCCTCTTTTGCTGCGCTATAACCCCGATCCTGCAAAAGGTCCTGAACGGTTGGCTCATCTGACGGCGCGGGAATATGTCGATTATGGGTATATTTCGAGCAGCCAATTCGCCGATTATTTTAGTTTTTCATTTGTTAGAAATCCCTGGGCGAGACTGGTATCCGAGTATCGTTACAGGGGCCATGAGGGGAAATATTCATTCAAAGAGTTCGTTTCTGCAGGGTTTTCAAAGAAAAGTAATTACTCAGATGAATACAGGCATTTGATGCCCCAGTATGAGTTTTTATATGATAAAAATGGGAAATTACTTATTGATTTTGTTGGAAAATTTGAATCCATACAGAGCGACTTTGACGCTGTGTGTTTGAAGATGGGAATTGAGCGGGCGATTTTGCCGCATATCAATTCTTCTGCCAGAGGAATTATAGGAAATAATGATAAATTAGGGGCCGATAAGCTTTATACGTCGTATTTTGATAAAGAGTTGGAAGAGTTTGTTGCTGATATTTATGCAAAAGACATACGTACATTTAATTATGTCTTCGGCTCATAGAGGGTGAAGGCGATTCGATTAAGTCTACGTGGACTTAATTCCGTAGACAGCCGCAAAAACGCATCGAGACAGACGCTTTCATTGCGTCAGTCTTGTGACCCGAGTAATTACACTCAGCCGCGCGCCATCGAGATAGTGTGTTTCGTTGAGCCGCAGCCGACGGTTTTCATCAAGCCGCCAGGAGACGGGTTTTCCATCGGCGCCGTGTGTGGTCCACACCAGATCGGTATCGACGTGCAGATAAAAACCGCCGTGCAGGGTGGCAGTGCCGTCCAGCGCACGCACCGGGCCAGTCGGCGTGTCGATGGTACCTCCCGCAGTGACGTGCAGCGAGGGGCCGCGCAGCTCCGGCGGGTTGACCTGTATCCACGACAGATGCGCGAGTGGTTCGTAACGATGGCCGCGATTCAGTCCCGCCCAGAGGTTGGCAAGCCGCCCCGCGCTCTCAGTGACGATGCGGATGCCGGCGTTGTGTAGCCGGTTGACGTCGCTAGGATCGATCGCGCGTCCGATGTCGACGGATTGCGTCAGTTGCGGCGCCTCGCCATCGATGCCACCTTGCGCGAAAACCAGAAAATCCACCTGATAGGTTTCGGCGGTCGCGACCACGGGCAGAGCGGCGATGAGTACCAGCAGCACGCGGTAGATTCGGTGGATCATGCGGGCACCGATTGAGATGAGGGCGATAGTGTAGCCAACAGTCGCGCCAGCAGTGGCGCGCGCTTGGCGGCGCTTTCGAAATCCTGCGCTGTAATATGCAGGCGTTGTTGTCCTTCGAGCTTGTAGACCTTGGGCTGGGCCTGAATCAGCTTGATGAGCTTGATGGGTTCGATGCGCGGCTGTGGGCCGAAATCCAGCGCTGCTGTTTTCGCGCCGCAGCGGATTTTGACGATGCCGAGCGCTTCGCCGTGCTGGCGCAGACGCGCGGCTTCGAACAGGCGCTCGGCTTGATCCGGTAACGCGCCGAAGCGGTCGATCATTTCCGCCTTGAGGTCGGAGAGTTCGTCTTCGCTATGCGTTTCCGACAGACGCTTGTAGAGCACGAGGCGCGTGTGCACATCGGGCACGTAGCTATCCGGAATCAGCGCGGACACGCCGAGATCGACCTCGCAGGCGCCGCGTCCACTGCGTACGTCGAACGGTGCATCGTCGAGCTTGCCGGCTTTTAGCGCGCGCACGGCGTCGGCGAGCATCTCGGCATACAGCGTGAATCCGATTTCGCCGATCTGCCCACTCTGCTGATCACCGAGCAGTTCGCCGGCGCCGCGGATTTCGAGATCGTGCGTCGCCAGTGTGAAACCGGAGCCGAGTTCGCCGAGTTGTTCGATCGCTTCGAGACGCTTTTCCGCGTCCGGTGACAGCGCGCGGCGGCTCGGCACCATCAGATAGGCATAGGCGCGGTGATGGCTGCGTCCGACGCGGCCGCGCAACTGGTGCAGCTGCGCGAGGCCGAGCTGGTCGGCGCGATTGATGATGATGGTGTTCGCGGTTGGCACGTCGATGCCGGATTCGATGATCGTCGTGCAGACCAGAATATTGAAGCGGGCGTGGTAGAAATCGAGCATTACCTGCTCAAGTTCGCGTTCTCGCATCTGACCGTGCGCGATACGTACGCGCGCTTCGGGGACCAATTTCTGCACGTCGCCGGCGAAGCGCTCGATATCGCGCACTTCGTTGTGAAGGATGTAGATTTGTCCGCCGCGCTTCAGCTCGCGCAGGCAGGCTTCGTGAACGATGGCGGAATCCCATTCGCCGACAGTGGTGCGGATCGCCAAGCGTGAGGTCGGCGGCGTGGCAATGATCGACAAGTCGCGCAGACCGGCGAGGCTCATATTCAGCGTGCGCGGGATGGGTGTCGCGGTCAGCGTCAGCAGATGTACTTCGGCACGCAGGTTTTTGAGCTTTTCCTTGTGGCGTACGCCGAAGCGGTGCTCCTCGTCGACAATTACAAGGCCGATATCCTTGAAGCGCACATCATCCTGCAACAAGCGATGGGTGCCGATGACGATGTCGAGTTTTCCCGAGGCCAGTTCATCGAGCATCGCGGCCTGTTCCTTGGTGCTGCGCATGCGCGACAGGCCGGCAATGCGGACGGGCCAGTCCGCAAAGCGATCGCGAAAGTTTTTTTCGTGCTGCTGTACCAGCAGCGTCGTCGGCGCGAGTACGCAGACCTGCTTGCCGGCGCGCGCGGCGACGAAGCAGGCACGCAGCGCGACCTCGGTCTTGCCGAAACCGACATCGCCGCAAACGACGCGGTCGGTCGGCCGCGAGGCGGCGAGGTCTTCGAGTACGGCGTCGATCGCTTTCTGCTGATCGGGCGTGGTCTGGAACGGGAAGCCTTCGCAGAAGCGCGCGAAGTCGGCTTCGTCCGCGCGCAGTGAAACACCGGGCTTGGCGCTGCGGCGTGCCTGGATCGATAACAGCTCGGCGGCTACATCGGCAGCGCGTTCGCGCGCACGTGCCTGCGCCTTTCCCCAGCGGTCGGAGCCGAGGCTGTGCAGCGGCGCGGATTCAGGATCGGCGCCAGTGAAGCGATGGATCTGGTTCAGCGAAGCGACCGGCACGTATAGCTTGTCGCCCTCGGCGTACTCGAGCACGAGGTACTCGGCCTCGATACCGCCGGCGTCGAGCTTCTGCAGGCCGAGATAGCGGCCGACACCGTGTTCGATATGCACGACCGGCGCGCCGGGTTTCAGATCGTTGAGGTCACGCAGAATGGTTTCGGGATCGCGCACCTTGCCGCGCTTGCGCAGCGTGACCGGCGCACGGTTGCCGAAGAGTTGTGCCTCGCTGACGATAGAGATCGCTGACGGCAGGCGAATACTGTCCTGCAGTGGACCGAGCACGATCCCGTAGCGATTGCGGTCGGCGGCGAAAGCGTCCCAGCTTTCATGCGGACGCGCTTGCAGGCCCAGCGGTTTCAGCCAATCGAGCACGACTTCGCGGCGTCCCGGTGATTCGGCGACGAAGAGAACGCGATCCCCGCTCGTCTCAAGATGGCGGCGGATCGCATCGGCGCCGCTGGATAGCGTCACCACGCCGCAGTCGACAGCACCGTTGTTGGCAGTGCCGGCGACCACCGTGACGGTCGCGTATTGCCGGACGCGCTCGATCGCCGTATCCACGCGCAGAAACAGATCCGCCGGTTTCATCAACGGCCGCTCGATGTTGCCGGAGTAGCGCTCGAAGCGTTCCTCGATCTGGCGCCATTCGGCCGCAAGCGCGCCATCCACATCGGCGGTTTCGATCAACAGACTGCCGGCTGGCAGATAGTCGAACAGCGTGGCGGTATCGCCGAAGAACAACGGCAGGTAGGCTTCGATGCCGGCCGGCATTAGGCCGGAGCTGACATCCACATAGATCCGCGAACGCGAGGGATCGCCCGTGAAATATTCGCGGTAACGACGGCGGAAGTTTTCGATGCCTTCCTTGTCGGTTGGAAATTCGCGTGCGGGCAGCAGGCGGATTTCGGTAACCTTCTCTGTCGAGCGTTGGGTCTCTGGATCAAAGGCGCGGATCGTTTCAATTTCGTCGTCGAACAGATCGAGCCGGAAGGCGGCCTGCGAACCCATCGGGAACACGTCAATAACCGCACCACGCACCGCGAATTCGCCCTGCGTCTGCACTTCCGACACACTCTGATAGCCGGCAGCGACGAGCCGGTCGCGGAATCCATGTGGATCGAGTCGGTCACCGATCTTCAGCATGAGCACGCGGCCGTCGAGCCAGGTGCGCGGTGGCAATCGCTCGATCAGTGCCGAGGTGGTGATGATGAGCACCCCGCGTTTTTGTTGCGGCAGGCGGTACAGCGCGGCGAGGCGATCGGAGAGAATTTCCTGGTGCGGCGAGATGGGATCGTAGGGCAGCGACTCGGTATCCGGGAAATGGATCACCGGTTGCGTGGCGCCAAGAAAGAAGCGCAATTCCTCCTCGAGCCGGTACGCCTGCTGCTCGTTGGCGACGACGGCGACGACCAAGCCCTGATGCCGTTGCGCGACTTCAGCGATGGTCAGCGTAGTGGCCGCCCCGGGCAGTCCGCTCCAGCGCGCGTGCGCACCGGCGCCCGCCGGCAGGGCGGGCAGGGGCAGGGCGGAGGCGGATGGATTCGACACGGTCTGGGAATAATTGCGGGCGGCGATTATCGCCGGCCTCAGCCGCCGAAGCTACCCTCGCGGCGCTATGCTTGATGCCGCTTGAGTGCGGCTTGTGAAACGCACCGGCTTGTCGTGCGAAGGGAGGAATGTCATGTCGCTCACGCTGCAGTTTCAGACACACATCGTCGAGAACACACCATCGCCGCTCGCGCCGTATGACGCCTACGCGACCGACACGCCGCTGCGCGAAGCCTTGCATCGCGAGGGAGCGGGCTGGGCCGAAGCGGAGGTTGCGAAATATGGTCCGGTCGTCGGTGGCGAGATGGTCGAATTGGGCTTTGCAGCAAACCAGAACCGGCCGACGCTGAAGCTGTTCGATCGTTACGGTCATCGCCTCGACGAAGTGGAATTCCATCCGGCGTATCACCGTCTCATGGAACTTGGCATCGCCCATGGCGTGCCGAGCTTCGCCTGGCGCCACGAGAGCAGGTCGGGCGCGCATGTCGCTCGCGCGGCGCTGGCCTATCTGCACAATCAGCCGGATCAGGGCACCAGCTGCCCACTGACGATGACGTACGCCTGCGTGCCGGCGTTTCGGCATCAGCCAGAGCTGGCAAAGGAGTGGTTACCACGCGTGACCTCAACGGCATATGACGCACGTTCGCTGCCGGCCTGGGACAAGCGCGGCAACACCATCGGCATGGGCATGACGGAAAAGCAGGGCGGCTCCGACGTGCGCACCAATACGACGCGGGCAGTACATTTCGGCGAAGGTGATTTATACGAGTTGGTCGGTCACAAGTGGTTCTTTTCCGCGCCGATGTGCGACGCTTTTTTGGTGCTGGCACAGACCGAAGGTGGGCAGACTTGTTTCCTGCTGCCACGCTTCGCACCGGACGGTGGCCGCAACGCGATCCGCATCCAGCGGCTCAAGGACAAGCTCGGCGACTGGAGCAATGCGAGTTCAGAGGTGGAATTCCAGGGCGCACTGGCGTGGCGCGTCGGCGACGAAGGTCGCGGTCTGGCAAATATCCTGGAGATGGTCGCGCTGACCCGCCAGGACTGCATGATCGGTTCCGCGAGCCTGATGCGGCAGGCACTGGTGCAGGCGTTGCACCACACGCGGCATCGCAAGGCTTTCGGCAAGCGTCTGTCCGAGCAGCCGCTGATGCGCAACGTACTGGCCGATCTCGCCCTGGAATCTGAAGCGGCGGTGGCGTTGACGTTGCGCGTGGCGCGCGCGATCGACGCCAGCACGCGCGACCCGCGGGAAGCGGCGTTCGCGCGCATCGCTACCGCAATCGGCAAATATTGGATCTGCAAGCGCTGTGTGCCCTTCGTCAACGAAGCGCAGGAATGCCTCGGTGGCATCGGCTACGTCGAGGAATCCGGCATGCCGCGGCTGTACCGTCAGGCACCGCTGAATTCGATCTGGGAAGGCAGCGGCAATATCCAGTGTCTGGATGTGCTGCGGGCGCTGGTGCGCGAACCGGAGACGAGGGACGCATTGTTCGCGGAACTTGCCTCGACCAAGGGGGAGCACTTGGCGCTGGATGCGGAAGTGGAACGCCTGACGCAACAACTTGCCGCCGTAAACGAATTGGAGACACGTTCACGCTGGCTGGTTGAGCGCATGGCTCTGGCACTGCAAGCGTCGGTCCTGGTGCGTGCCGGAAGCCCGGTGGCCGCCATATTCTGCGAGACGCGGCTGGGCGGTGCGCACGGCAGTGCATTCGGTACGCTGCCGGCACTGTCACCGTTCGACACGCTGTTGGCGCGCGCTTTTACCCCATAACGGTTTATTGATGGTACCGGTAGCTGGCTACTACTATTACGACAGGAGTAGTAATAGTAAAAAAATACCGGTGCGTGCTCCTAGATGCTTGGATATGCTTAAATGCAGTTGGGGTGCCAGGAACAGTTCGGGGACTGGCCGGCACGCCAAACAAAAATATAACGGCAGGTTGTAAATGCGGGGAGGAGTGCAGTGCGCAATAACCTATTGCTATGGGGCTTCGTAGCCGGAGTCTCCACGCTTCTTTTGGCTTGCAGTTCGAGTACGAACCCGACGCCGAGCTCGACTTCGCAGGGTGTCGGCACTCCTTCTCCCGTCCCAGACCCGACCTGTGTTCCCACCGGAGCGGTGGCCTATAACACCGACGACAATGGTGATCCCCTGGCGATTACGGTGGACCTGCCCCCGGATACCGATCCGGCTTCCCTGAACTCTTCGAACCAAAATTCGAAGACGACCAAAATTTATTTCACGGTGATGGTCCCGCAGGGATGCGGCAGCGCAACATTTCCGGTCGTTCTGAACGCGCCTGGATATGGTCTCACGCGCATTCACGACGTTGCCAGCGACGGCACGCTGCATCCCAACGATGAAATGTTTCTCGGGCTGATGCAGCTGATTCCGGCATTGCCGTACTACGGCTACGTTGTCATCAGTTTCGACGAGCGCGGCATGGGTGATTCGGTGCCGGGGCGAAATAACAAGAATGGTGGTGGTTACGCACGCGTCATCGATCCGGCGATGGAAACGCAGGACGCGCGCGGCGTACTCGACTGGGCCTACACAAACGCCGCGAAGTACCGAATTCAGACCGAACCGGATACTGGCATCAGCAAAGACATCAAGGTCGGCACGATCGGGATCAGCTACGGCGCCGGGTTCCAATTGCCGCTGGCGGCACTGGATCCACGCATCGATGCGATTGTTCCCGCCGGTGCCTGGCACGACCTGGCATATTCGCTACTGCCGGGCGATGCGGTGAAATCCAACTGGATCGGTACGCTGTGCACGGGCGGCGCCGTGGATATGCAGCAAACCGCGCTGGTGTTGGCGTTATGCAATGTCGTCGGACCCGGCGATGCCAACGCGGCTGATTTCCGCAGCCTGACGGACGTTCTCGTCGGCACTGGGACTTCCACGCCGCGTACAGTCTCCAAGGATTCGTTGGTCAATTTCTTCTATACGCATGGGATGAACTATTTCCAGCATCAGGAGAATACAGGCGGCGACTGGATATCGATGGACGAATCGCCAACCAATGGGCAACAGTTCCCGAACGGTCTCGGCCTCGGTCGCTCAGAGTTGCCGAAACTGCGGCATGTGCCGGCGCTGTTTCTGCAGGGCAATCGCGATGTTCTGTTCAATCTCACGGAGGCTTACTGGAATTGGCGCTACTTCAGGCAGAACGCCACCGATGATTTGCAGCGATCGGATGTGCGGGTGCTATCGAACGAGGGCGGGCACATCAATTTCGCGATCGGTCAACCCGGTATCGCGAGCGGCACGCCTTTCTGCGGCACGGCAGATGCCGTTCATGCTTCACTCGGATGGTTTGATCATTATCTGAAAGGCCTGGATACCGATGCCTATGCGGCCATCCCCGGCACCGTGTGCATCTCCGTTACCGACACCGAGAATGTGTTGTCGGCGACGCCGGTGGGTGTGGATCTCAGTGATTTCCCGGTTGGCTTGCTGTCCGGCATGGGCGCTCTTTCGGACGCCGAAGCGGATACTGCGAGTGTAAGTGTCGACACCAGTGCCACCGATCCGCAGTTCGTGGAAGTGACCACGATTGCGGACGATGGTTATGTCATTGCCGGGGTGCCGACTGTTGACAGCCTCACGGTAACGGCGACCGGCGGCGCCACTGCGCACCCGGTCGTTGCCTACGTGGGTGTTGGCATTCAGCGCACGAGCGGTACGACGGGCACGATCTCCACGATTCTGGTCGACGATCAAGTGACCGGTTTCTCGGAGGGTGGCCCCTATACCGGTAATCACACCGCGGATGACACCATTCCTTCCGAGGACCCCATGATTCTGTTGCCGGCCGTGGGTGAGCGGTTGCAGAAGGGTGACAAGATCGGCTTGCTGTTTTACGCCAACCATCCCCAGTTCCTGCCGCTGAATCAGACGATCAGCCAGAATCCAAACTCATATTCCGTGTCCCTGACCGGCATCAAGCTGCCGATCTTAATTCCGGGCATCTATCCGGGTAGCTCGCTCTCGCAGTAACTTGCAGTCAGTTGTGGCATAGGGCGGCCGCACACGCCGCCCTATGCCGGTATCCTTATGTGATTTATTGAATGGGATACCCATGACACTGTCCGATGGCCTCGGCTACGCGGCGGCCACTTGTACAACACTGTCTTTTGTGCCGCAGGCCCTGAAAGTCTGGCGTACCCGTTCCGCCGCGGGTATCTCCACGTCGATGTATTCGGTATTTATCGTCGGGCTCGTGCTCTGGCTGGCATATGGCGTTGCGCTCCACGCTTGGCCCATCATTGCCGCCAATGCTGTTACGCTGCTGCTGGCGACCAGCGTGCTGGTTCTCAAGTTGCGCTATGAGCGCGCTTCACCCGGCGAATGGCCTCCCTGACCGCCCGCCGGTAAAAGGCGGATGTTGCTGCCGAGGTCTTGAAAACCGCCATCTCGCTCCCATCCGTATTCACGTCGTTCACTTCCGCATAACGAACTATGACCGCAGACACAGACGTTCAGGAAAATACAAACGCTCAGAAGTTCGAATTCCAGGCCGAGACTCGTCAGCTACTAAAGCTGATGATCCATTCGCTGTACTCGAACAAAGACATCTTTCTGCGTGAGCTGATTTCCAATGCTTCGGACGCCGCCGACAAGCTGCGCTTTCTGGCGATTCAGAAACCGGAACTGCTCGCCGACGATACCGAACTCCGCGTCGAGCTGATTCCCGACAAGGATGCTGGCACGCTGATACTGCGCGACAACGGCATCGGCATGTCGCGGCAGGAAGTCATCGATAACCTTGGCACCATCGCGCGCTCAGGTACGAAACAATTCCTGGAATCACTGAGCAAGGAAAACCGCGACCAGTCGCAGATGATCGGTCAGTTTGGTGTCGGCTTTTATTCCTCGTTCATCGTCGCTGACCGTGTGACCGTAGTGACGCGCCGCGCGGATGCGGACGAAGCCGTGCGCTGGGAGTCCGACGGCGCCGGTGAATACACACTGGCAGCGGTCGACAAGGCCACGCGCGGTACCGAAGTGACCCTGCACCTGCGCGAAGACGACAAGGAATTTCTCGAAGCGGAACGTCTGCGCCATCTGGTGCGGCGCTATTCCGATCATATCGGCCTGCCGATCAGACTGGTCCTCGACGGCGGCAAGACCGTCGATACACTCAACCGCGCTGCCGCACTGTGGACGCGGCCGAAGTCTGAGCTCAGCGACGACGACTACAAGAACTTCTACACACATCTGTCGCACGATCCGCAGGCGCCGCTGGCGTGGGCGCATCACAAGGTCGAAGGCAATCTTTCCTATACCTCGCTGCTATATCTGCCGTCGCATGCGCCGATGGATCTGTGGGACCGCGAGCGCCGCCGTGGGGTGCATCTGTATGTGAAGCGCGTATTCATTCTCGATCAGGCCGCGGAACTGCTGCCGCCGTATCTGCGTTTCGTGCGCGGTCTCGTCGATTCAGATGATCTGCCTTTGAACGTCTCGCGCGAATTGCTGCAGTCGAACCGGGTCGTCGATAAGATCCGCGCTGCGCTGGTCAAGCGCTCCCTGGACATGCTTGACGAAGTCGCCCGCAACAAAGCGGAGGACTACGCGAAATTGTGGGATATCTTCGGCGTCGTGCTCAAGGAAGGCGTCGTCGAGGATCACGCCAACCGCGAACGGGTCGCCGGTCTGTGCCGCTTCCGTAGCAGCCGCGAGCCGGACGCTCCGCGCGTATCACTGGCGGACTACGTCGCACGCATGCCGGAAGATCAGCCGTCGATCTATTACCTGACCGCCGACACACTCGCCGCTGCGAAGAACAGTCCGCATCTCGAAGGGCTCAAGCAGCGCGGCTGGGAAGTGCTGTTACTCACCGACCGCATCGACGAGTGGTTCGTCATGCACCTCCATGAATTCCAGGGCAAGCCGCTTGCCTCCGCCGCTAGCGTCGAAGCGCTGCCAAAGCCGACGATCGAGACGCCGGAAGCGACCGCACAGGAGGCCGCATTCAGCGAAACGCTCAAGCGTGTGGAAACCGCGCTGGCCGGCAAGGTCTCGAAAGTAAAGCTATCGCAGGGCCGCCTGACCGAGTCGCCGGCTTGTCTGGTCGATACGACTGCAGGTTTGAGCCGGCGTCTCGAACGCATGGTCCGTGACTCGGGCGAATCCGCACTGTTGCCTTCGAGCCAGCCGGTGCTGGAATTGAATCCCACGCATCCCTTGGTCACGCGCATGCGCGACACTCGCGACGATGCCCAATTCGGTAATCTGGCCTTGCTGCTATTCGAGCAGGCGCAGCTCGCGGAAGGCGGCCAACTCGAAGATCCGGCCGCATTCGTGAAGCGCCTGAATGCGCTGATTCTGGGCACCCAAACCGAAGGCAGCCGCATCATCGTCGGCGCCTAGTCAATGGCGGAATTTTTGACAGGATTCCGTAACTCAGCATGATAAGGCCCCGGACATGCCTGCGGACTGCCCGCGGTTTGACTGATTGGACGAAAGCATCGCTGGACGGCGAGATAGCTTATGCCCTGCGATGCGGAGTGCTGATGAAATTTATGATCCGGCTTGGATTTGATGGACCTGCCATGAGAGGTTTTTGAGCCTTAGAGCTGGTCTCTCAATGAAACGCCAACTTATCGCGGCGATGAGCACTGCGATAGAAACAGTAGCTGAAATTGGCCACCCGTGACGTTGCAACAAGTTATAAATCGGTATGTGGTAGAGGTATAAACCATAGGAAACGTCCCATTTCGGGTCGACGAGTTTTGGCCCCCAAGCGCCAATCCCAACCACTGCCACTGCTTCGGCCATCGTCCATAGTTGCATCATTACCCTGTCTGCGAAGTACGGAGGAAAGGCAAGGCACAAGACTAGCAATGTGATCCAAGTGATGCTGTGAACACGTGCAAGCCTGTGTCGATAGATATACATGAGCGAACCTATCGGGAAGGTCGCCAAGACCCAACCGATACGCTCAACCCTGCGAGGGTAGCCAAGAAGCAACAGCGGGATGACCGTGGCACCTAGGACTACCCACAACCAGACTGGCCACTTCGCCCGGTAGATACCGATGACTACGCCGAGTGCAAGCGCGGCATAAAGTATTTCTTCGACCATCAGTGACCACAAAGGACCGTCGGCTGACGTTCGGCCAGAAAGTCCCGCCATCACATAATCGGCCAGTGTCGGCGGGATCGCCGAGAACCCCGATGCAAACGCAACCAGAACGAGTGCAGTTATAAACCCAGGGCCAACCCGGCACAGGCGTTTCCAGGCGAAGCGTGGCCAAGACGGGGACTGCTCGAAGGACTGTAGTATCAAGAAGCCGCTGATGGCTATGAAAGACGGCACAGGATTGATATACCAGCCCGATCCGGCCCGTGCCGGTACAACGTGTAAATGAAAAAGCATGACCTCAGCGGCTAATAGAAGTCTCAATAATCCAAAATTCGGATATATCTCACGTTTCATTGTAATCGATCGTTTCACCGCTCGAGCACGGGGCTGATCCCGCTCCGCGCCTTCGAGGACGCTGCACAACACATCGATTTCTTCTAACGTCGTATCGCTGCGGATACTCTTCGCCGAGCGGACCGGATCGGTGATCGTCATTAACAAGTGGTAGGAATCGATATTCAGCCCGTGTGGCCCCTTACGATCCTTGAAGGCTTCGAGCGATTTCTTGACTCTTCAAATGGATAGCTGGCTGAGCAGCACGAGGGAATCTGACCCTCAGGCCCGCCAGAAGCGGTACATCAATCTTTTAATTATCCCATTTCCGCTGCAATGAAGCGGAAATGGGACGTTGCGGTTCAGCGCTGCGACGAGATCAGCACTTCGACGGTCGTTTCTTCATCTTCCGCGCCGACCAATGGCCCGCCAGCCGCCAGCAATTTCTGCAGGCAGGTTTCTGCCATGGGGTTATCGAAGAAATCATCAACTTCGCCGTCGTAGACGTGCTGTTCGAGCGCCGTGAGCTCGTCGCGCGACAACAGCGAGTTCATCGCTGCGTCGACATGCTCGTGGTCGAAAGCTTTTGAACGTTCTAGCGCATGGCCGATACGCAACCAGATTTCGAGCTGGGCCGCTGCGGAGCGACCTTTACGCAAGCCTTCGATCTCGGCGGCACGCGCCAGATGTTCCGGCACTTCCATATGAACGGCCATACCAGCCTCCAATGCGCGACGGTGGATATTTCACCTGGCTCCGGATGTTGCACCCATCTGGGCCAATTGTCGATTCAGGCGTGCTCAGGCATTTTCGGGCGGTACGACGCGGCGCCACAAGGCGCGGCCGGCAATGCGCAACTTGTCGCTCAGCGCCAGGCGATCGAGATTGGTTTTGAGGATGCCCTTGGTGAAACGGGTCTGTTTTGAATAGTCGATATTCACGTCCACGATCACCGGTCGATCCTGCGCGGCTTCGCGCATGGCCGCTTCGATCGTGGAGGTGATCGCGGCATCATTCTCCAGCCGCAGATAGGCCGCGCCAGTGGCCTCGGCAATGCCGCGAATGCGGACTGTTGGCAGCACGGTGCAGGCCTTGCGGTTATATGGCAGCGTCTGCGCCTGCGAAATCTGCGATAGCTCGCCGTCGTTGAATACGTAATAGACGATACCGAGACCCAGTTCCGCCGCGGTCAGGATTTCGAGGCCAGTCATCAGGAATGCGCCGTCGCCGACGATGCCGATGACGGGTTTGTCCGGGTGCGCGAGCCGCACGCCGATCGCGGCCGGCACGCAGTAGCCCATGCAATTGAAATCCGTCGGCGACAGAAAGCGCTTGCAACCGTGGACCGGAAATAGTTCGGCAGCGAGAAAGGTGTGGTTGCCGTCGTCGACGACAGCGTAGGTGTCGTCCGGCAACGCACCGCGCAGCGCCTGGAAGAAGCGCGCCGGATTCACGCGACCCTTGCTGTCGTGTGCCAACCATTCACGCAGATAAGCCTCCTTGTCGCGCGCGATTTTTGCGCGCAGCGCTTTGCCGTCGCGTGCGACCGCCGGCGCCTGTTGCAGACGGTCGAGCAGTGCTTGCAGCACGCGTCGTGCGTCGCCCTCGATCGCCACTTCGGCCGGATAGTTAGCGTTGAACACGTGCGGATTGATGTCGCTGTGGATCAGCTTCCACGAGGCTTCGATGCCGAAGCTGCCGGTGGCGATTTCACCGAAACGCGTGCCGATTGCCAGCAACACGTCGCAATCGCGGAATGCATTTTCCGCTGCCGGCACGGCCGCGGGGCCAATGCCCATGCCGGTATGCAGCGGATGGTTCGCCGGGAACACGCTGAGCCCTTGCAGGGTCGTCGCCACCGGCGCTTCAAGTACTTCCGCGATCCGTATCGCCAGGTCGCTCGCGTCGCGTGCGCCCCAACCGAGAAACAGGCCGGGCCGGCGCGCCGCTTGCAATAAGCTCGCGGCGCGATCGACGGCTATGCCATCGGGACCGCGCCGTTCGTATACAGGTTCGAACGGCGGCAGTGCATCGATCTCTCCGGGAAAAAGCTGGATATTGACCGGAATCTCGACGAACACCGGCCCCGGCTCGCCGGAGGTGGCGACGCGATACGCTTCGTAGAGTGTCGGCACGATGTCGCGATGTTCGGTCACGCGCCAGCGCGCCTTGGTAATGGCTTCGACCATCTTCAGTTGATCGATTTCGTGCAGCTGATAGCGGCGGCCGGTATCGGTGCGTGTGCCACCGGCGATCACCAGCATCGGAATGCCGTCGAGAAATGCTTCACCAATGCCACCCGCCGCCAGCGCTGCTCCGGCGGCGGGGACGATCAGCAGCGTGCCGATATGGTCCGCGACGCGGCTCATCCCATCTGCCATGAAGGCGCCGCCGCATTCGTGCGACACGCGGATCGGCGTGATCGTCTCGGAACCGGCGAGCTGATCGTAGATTTCGGTGTTGTGCACGCCGGGAATCCCGAAAGTAAAACGTACGCCGATTTGTTCGAGCGCAAAGCGCACCAATTCCGCGCCGGTTTTTTTCATATCCTCACTCCGCTCATGCTTTACGCTGTGCTCGCGATGGTCCGCGCCGCCGTCTGTGCAGTCAGGATACAGCCGGACAGAAAGGTGCCTTCCAGAGAGCGCTTGCCGTTGGCGCCGCCGCCACCGAATCCGGCCGCTTCACCGGCTGCAAGGAGGCCTGGAATCGGTTGGCCGCTGGTGTCGAGCACGCGGCTGCCGAGATCGGTCTGGATGCCGCCCATCGATTTGCGCGTGAGTATGAATTCGCGGATCGCGATCAGCGGGCCGGCATCGGGGTCCAGAATGCGCTGGAACGCGCAGGTGCGCAGACGGTCGCCGGTCCACTGGCGCAGATGGGCGATGCGACGCAATTGCTCGTCGTTGTGGAAGCGTCGTCCGCGGGCGATCTGCTCGTCATAGGGCTGGATTTCACTTTCCAGGACATCCGGGGAAATCCAGTCATTGCCAGCGAGCGTGTTCATGCGCCGAGCCAGATTCGGCAGATTGCTGGCGACGACGAAATCCTCACACTCGCGCGTCAGTTCATCGACCAGTTCCCGATTTCCACGCAACAGCTGTAGTGCGAATGCGAATGCGCGACGGTCGCGGATCAGTGGATTGTGTTCGGCGCCCGACGCGGCGAGTTCACGCACGGCAATGCGCCGGTTGAGGATCTGCCAAGTGTATGGATACTGGCGGCGCGCGATCTGTTCGACCATCGCGTGCGTGTCGTAGCAGGTCACCAGCGGTTCCGGGCCGATGCGGCGACCGCGATGGTCCATCCACAATGCCGACTTGCACGGGATCAGGCTCAGGCCATGTTGCGGAAATTGTGGACGCGGATGATGTACGCCGGCGGCGTAGTTCCACATTTGTTCCAGATGCGTTACACGGCCGTCGATCGCCGCTACGGCTTCATGCAACATGCCGTCCGCCGGTGGGTGCGAGCCGTTGAGCAGAGTTTGCGGCGGCGCGCCCCAGTCGCGCGGCCAGTTCGCGCGCACTTTCGCGAGATCTCCGGTAATACCGCCGCTGGCAATGACGACATGCTCCGCCTGCGCTTCGAACGGTGCGCCCGAAGTGGCATCGATGCCAGCACAACCGACGACGTGGCGGTCGCGCAGCATCAACTCGTGCACAGTATGTCCGCACAGGATTTGCAGCGCCTGACGTCGCGGATGGTCCCGCAATGCGCGCAGCAATGTCGTCGTCATACGTTGGGATGTGCCCCACAAGACGTGGTAGCGTGGCAGTGTGTTGCCGCGCCGCAATCCGCCACGCTCGACCCATTGCACCGACGGAATGAAGTGCAAGCCATAATGTCTCAGCCATTCATAGACCTCGGGAACACAGCGCGTCACGTAATGCTCCGCCCACCGGCGTGGCCAGAGATCGTCGGCGCCGAATTCGGCGAAGCTGTACCAGTCTGCGAGCGCGATGTCGGCGCTGTCGCGGATGCCGTTGAGGCGCTGCAGCGGCGTATCCACCAGTGCCATGCCGCCGAAGGCCTGCATCGCCAGTCCACCCAGATTCTGCTCGCTGCCGCGATCCAGCAGCAGTACCCGCTTGCCGGCTTCGAGCAATCGCAAGGCGGTGACGATGCCGGTGATGCCGCCGCCGATGATGATGGCGTCGGCTCGTTGTGGGACTGAGGAAGTCATCGTCCAATTCAAATCTGGGGCGATCGATGGCCACTGTGGAGCATGGCCAATCCTAAGGTGACGGTTGGGCTATGTCTTGTATCCTATTGCTACACCTCTATTTATATAAGATCACGCCGCACCATCAACGGCGTATCATTTTGGTACTCGCCGGCGACGCGGAGGGTGATGGAGAAATGGCCGAATCTACGCAAGGCTCTGATTGGAACCGCAATCATGGCTTTTGACCGGCATGCAGCTTCGGCGCAGGACGAGTTTTACGACCAAGTCCTGTACGAGAAGTATTGCAAGAATGGTGAGCGCTCGGCCGCGCAGGTCTTTCAACGCGTCGCGCGCGGTGTCGCGGAATCCGATCGCCGCTTTTATGCAGCGCTGAAACCCGCGCAACGCAAGAAGACGGCAGCGCGCTTTCTCGGCTTGGATACCGATTCCGTGGAAGTGATCGTCGATGCCTGCCGCGAACGCTATCTGCACACGATGGAAGCTGGTTTCATTCCTGCGGGCCGCATCATGTCCGCCTGCGGTACCGACATCAACGCGACACTGATTAACTGTTTCGTGCAACCGGTCGGTGATGCGATTTCAGAAGATCGCGGCGATAAGGTGTCGATTTACAAGGCGCTGTTGCAGGCCGCCGAAACCATGCGGCGCGGCGGCGGCGTCGGCTACGATTTTTCGCGCATCCGGCCCAAGGGCGCGCTCGTGCGCACCACCCACAGTCGCGCATCCGGTCCCATCTCCTACATGCGCGTGTTCGATCGCTCCTGCGAAACGGTGGAATCTGCCGGCGCGCGGCGTGGTGCTCAGATGGGCGTCCTGCGCTGCGATCATCCGGACGTTCTCGATTTCGTCGCCGCCAAGGATCTGTCGCGTTATGCCGCCGTGATCGACACGCTCAATCTGCCATGGACGGAAGCGGAAGACGTGCGACGGCGGCTGCGTTCGCTGTCGAATTTCAATATCTCCGTTGCGGTTACCGACGAGTTCATGAACGCGGCGATCGAGGACCGCGAATTCGAACTGGTTCACATCGCCGAGCCGGGCGAGCAGAGCCGGGCGGCGGGGGCGTGGCAGCGCGCCGATGGCGCATGGGTTTACCGCAAGCTGCGCGCGCGCGAATTGCTCGACGCCATCGTCCGCCATACTTACGACGGCGCCGAGCCGGGCGTGGTGTTCATCGATCGCATGAACGCCGACAACAATCTCTGGTATTGCGAGCTTATCGAGGCAACCAATCCCTGCGGCGAGCAACCGCTGCCCGACTATGGCTGCTGCTGTCTCGGCAGCATCAACCTGACGCGCTTTGTGCGCGATCCGTTCGGCGCGCTCGCGACGTTTGACTTCGAGAAATTTCGTGGCGTCGCGCGCACGGCCGTCCGCATGCTCGACAACGTGCTCGACATCACCTTCTGGCCGTTGCCGGAGCAAGCTCGCGAAGCGCAGTCCAAGCGCCGTATTGGGCTCGGGTTCACCGGCCTGGGTTCGGCGCTGGCAATGCTCAAGCGCGTCTATGGATCGGATGACGGCGTTGCCTTCGCCGATGAAGTCGCGCGTGCGCTGCGCGACGAAGCGTATGCGGCGTCGGTGGAACTGGCGCGCGAGAAGGGTGCCTTTCCGCTGTTCGACACCGAGAAGTTCCTGCAAAGCCGCTTTGTGCAAAGGCTGCCCGGCGAATTGCGTGCGGCAATCGGTGAGCATGGTGTGCGCAACAGCCATCTATTGTCGATCGCACCCACTGGCACGATCTCGCTTGCGTTTGGTCGCAACGTATCGGGTGGTATCGAACCGGCGTTCGCGTGGACCTATTCGCGCAGCAAGCGCGAGTCGGATGGAACGTCGAAGCGTTACGAGGTACAGGATTTTGCGTATCGCCACTTTATTGAGGATGGTGGTGACCCTGAACATCTGCCGCCGTATTTCGTCAATGCGCAGACGCTGTCCGCGCGCGAACATCTGCGCATGCAGGCAGCAGTGCAGCCGTATATCGACAGTTCCATTTCCAAAACCATCAATGTGCCGGAGGATTATCCGTTTGAGGATTTCAAGGATCTTTATCTCGAAGCGTGGCGGCTCGGCTGTAAAGGGTGCACGACTTATCGTCCGAACCCCTCCGTCGGTACGGTGCTGAGTGTGGATATGAAGAAAAAACAACCACAGGACCTTGACCAGTCCGATCCCGACCGCCGGCTGCGTCTCGACAAGGTCCCGGTGCCGGCGCTTGCTTCACTGAAATGGCCGGGCCGTCCGCTGCTACCGCAAGGCAACCCGTCGTGGACCTATATGGTCGAGGGTGATACCGCGCGCTTCGCGATATCTATTGGTCACACCGAGGGTGATGAGACATATCCATTCGAGGTCTGGGTCAACGGCACCGAGCAGCCGCGCGGCCTCGCCGCTATTGCCAAGCTGCTGAGCATGGATATGCGCTCGCGCGACCGTGCGTGGCTGCAATACAAACTCGAACTGCTGATGAAGACTACGGGTGCGCCAATCCGCTGCCCGGTGCCGCCCAATGGCGAAGTGCTCACGATCAGCAGCGCCACCGCGGTGATGGCGCGGTTGGTGAAACTCCGCTGCGAACAGCTCGGCGCATTTTCCAGGGAAGGCCCGACGCCGGTGCTCGATGCATTGATGAGTCCCAAGGAGCCGCGTACCGGTACTGACGGTACGCTGTCGTGGACGGTTGATATTCACAACGCGGCGACCGCCGACGACATCACCGTGATTCTCAAGGAATTGGTGCTGCCCGACGGCCAGCGCCGCCCGTACTCGGTCTCGTTGTCGGGGAATTATCCGCGCGATTTCGACGGGCTCTGTCGTTTATTGTCTTGCGACATGCGTGTCATCGATCCAGCATGGATCGGTACCAAGCTCGCCAAATTGCTCAACTATGCCGAGCCTGCCGGCGCACTGCTCGCGCGCGTTCCCGGTCGCGATAAGAGCGTGCTGTATCCGTCGACCATCGCCTACATCGCCGCGCTGATCCTGCACCGCTATCAGATGCTTGGGATCCTCGACGCGTCGGCGCATCCGCTGCGGCCGATGGGCGTTCTCGAAAATCCGCAGGCGCCTCCATCGTCAAACGCCGCGCCACCCGTGCACATCGTCAAGGGCGAACCCTGTCCCGACTGCGCCGCGCATGCGGTCATCCTGCGCGACGGCTGTAAAAATTGCACGGCATGCGGATGGGTGGGGGAGTGCGGTTAAGCGAACCAGCCATGCAGTTTAGTGAGTGCGTTCAACAGCGAACGAATCGATGCCAGCATCTGCCGGCGGCATCGATTGGCATGCGGCGAAAACATCGTCTGGCGTGGCACCGGGATTCGCCGCGTAGGCACGGTCAAACGTCGCCGCGTCGCAATAGGTCGCTTGGGGATCGTAGTCGCCCATTGTACTGATTGGGTTCAGAGGATCAGAGATGTACTGAATGGCCTGGGGAAACCCCTTTTGGGTGGACGGCAACAGGTTGCGGACGACCAGATCGCCGGGATCTTCCGATGGCTTGGCGGGGTCATGGATGCCGCGCGGCATCCAATTGAATCCATTATCGGTAGTGGCGTGCAGTGGCCGGTCGGCGCTGTCGGAGATCACGACGTGATAAAAGCCATTCGTCAGCGTCGCGTCGCGATCGGCGATGCATTGAACGACCTTGGTCGAAACCGCTTCGTTCTGGCAGATCGACCAGAATCGCAGTTGTGTCTTCGCGTCCGCCTGCTGTGGTGATTGGCCAGTGAACGCTGGCGCGTGGCCGCGCAGCAGTACTACCGGCCCATGCGCTTTCCAAGTTTCGCCCGCAACATAAGCATTGTTCTTGTTGCTGAACAGTCCGCCAACTGCGGACGAGAACACGGTGAGTTTGGGCTCAGTCCAATGGGATTCCGTGACATTCGGCGGCAGTACAAACGGCGATGCCAGGTTGATGTGCCAGAGCAGGTTGCAGGCCGGAAAATCGGGATTACTGCGATCGCCGGGCATTGCGAACGGCTGGTCGGGCAGGCCGGCCCGAACCAGATAGAGTTTGGGCAGTCCGAAATCTCCTTCCGGTTTGCTCGGGTCCGGGGGCAGATAGGAGCGGTAGGCCAGCAATGTGTTGTATGGCCAATGGTGGCTAATGAACGGTCCGCGGTAGATCGTGTTGGGGGATGGGATCGCGGGACGGAAAGTGTATTCGACATAAGCGGTATAGCGGCCGCCGAAGCCGATCGATCGATCGATGCGAGTCGGGCTCAGAAAGGGGTTACTGCTGCCCCGGTTCGGTACGAACTGATAGTCGGCGAGGACGCTTCCGCGAGGCAGCAGGAAGCCCAGTCCGTCATAGGCGTGAATCGAGAAATAGCGTGCATCCGGATAATTGCCGACGATCTTTATACGGTCACCGGGCTGCGGAATCGCAGGGCCGGCGGCGTACCAATAGACCGCGTTCGTTTCCGGATACGCGAAATTGTTTCTTTTCGGGTTTGCGACGAAATCGTATTGTTTGAACCAGCTGCAGCCGACTGTTATAGCGGGTGTGTCCGAAGACGATGGCACTACACCATCACCTGCTGCGGAGCTGGCAGCGGTAGGGGAGAGCACCACGCTGGCCGCGACAACGAATGAGCTTGGTCCCAAAGCACGCCGGGCCAGCTTCCGATATGTCGGTGACTTCGAGCAGTTATACGAGTCCATGGCGTTATCTCACCTTTGTGTAGAGATGGTTTGCCGGAACTTATCGCAATAATTCAATTCCTCTGTTTTCGTTAGCCATTCGGTAATCGCAATGAGCGACAACCAGCCGCGTGCCGATGTAGATAAAATATACTATTCGCCTGCGATAGCATAGCGGTATGAAACAGAACGCAAAAAAGGGGGCGCCTTTGGGCGCCCCCCGTTAGTCTTACTGTTATATGAGCTAGCTAGGGCTAGCTGGTTCGCAATGCTTCGATTAGCGGTGGAATTGTTTGAGGAACGGCCAGAAGTCGTCGCTCTCAACCGTAAAATTGCTGTTGCTGGCACCGAGGAGCGCGATCTTCGCAGCGAGCGGACCAAAGCCGGTGCCGCAGCTCGGACTGCCGTACCAGCAGTGGCCACCGCCGTCGATCGTGCAGGCGGTGACGGTGCCGTCAGCCGGGCAACCCGTGTGGGTCACACAAGTGGTATCGCCGCCGCTGTTGGGGAAGCTCGCCGACGTTGTTGCGGCATTGCAACCATTCAAGTTCGCCCATTTTGTATCGGTCGAATTCATTAGTGCATATGGAACAATATGATCCTTGTTGCCGTGGAATTGAAGCACGGCGACGTGGTTCTGCGGAGTACAACCGCCGGTTACGATACCGCCAGAGCCATCAACAATAGCGGCGAAGAGATCCGACGCATCGCAAGCGAGCTTCTCGGACATAAACGCGCCGTTGGACCAGCCTGCCGCATAAACGCGTTTCGTATCGACGTTCAGATGGGTTTCCACTTCCGCCAGAACCGCGCGTATGAATGCGACATCGTCATACCGGCGTGAGCAGCACGCACCGGCGTTCCATGCATGATGGAAGCCTTGGGGCATCACGAGAATGAAACCGTCGTTGTCTGACTGCGTGATGAAGCTGCCGGTGTCGCCATTGGGACCGGGGCCGCTGGTGTTGCTGCCGTCAACGCAGAACATCGTCGTGGTTTCCACGACGGCGTGTAAGCAAAACACGAGGGGCGTGGCAACTCCGGCACGGTAGCTTTTCGGCACGTGCACCTTGTATTCGCGTGTCACATTGTTATTGCCGGGAATGCCGCTGATACCGATATATTCCGTTCCGGCCGGACCGCTGGACGGGAAATCACCAGGCCCCCACTGTCCCGGCGGTGGGGGGATGTCGGTATTTTTGCCAAGCGCGGGTAGTGCCACACCGGCAAGTGCAATGCTCAGCGTGACAGCCGTAAACAGCTTACGTGTAAACATTCGATTGTTTCCTCCCACTTTCATTCTTGGTTGTTGCTGCATCGCTCGATGCAGCGGCGCGTTTCCTGTGCCGCTCGTTTGTTCAAGCGATTTCGGCAAGGAAATTTTATTGCTGATGCGCTAAGTATTCCTATAGTCGGGCCAGTCGGAATACCCTATTTGGATTAATCAAATTTTCATCTTGGAGCGCGTCGGCCCGTGTGACGCTGTCATCCCGCAGCAACACAGAGGAGTACCGAACGGAGTGGTGTACAAGGAAGCCGGCGTTTAGCTATCGGAACTTTAAGGCGCCAGATGGCTTAAACGACTGCCGTGCCTGTTGGGCAGTCTTGCGAACGTCGTAGTACACCACTTGCGGCGGCAGCAGATAATCAGGATTGGCGCCGTTGGTGTCATCCGGATACCTGGGATCGGACGGACGCAGATAAGCGCGTCGGATCATCATGATGCTATCACTGGAGTTGAATTGGCTGCCATCGAGCTTGCTGGTGTAGTCCGCACTGCAGAAATTCACGGCGCTGGCTGGTGGCGTGGCCCCAGCTGCGCAATCGAGCGTTTGGATGGCAACGAACATATACGGCAGCGCCGCCTGCAACGTCGCCGATGGCGTGATCATCCCGGCGCGCTCAAGCTGGCCGACAAAGTCGGTGGCGGAACCGGCGAGCGTTCCGCTCTCAAAGCCGGCGGCGCCTGGATTGGAATTGGTTGCCGACAGGGCGTTGCCTGGACTGAACATTAATCTCGTTATGTAGGCGCCGACGCTGATATAGGTGGCATTGTTCAGTTGCGGATGCGCACTGTTCATGCCGAGGATGACTGCGGTATGGCTCATTCCGGGCAGAACGATATAGCGATATGCATCCGTATCTTGCGTATCTGCCGAGCAGGTTCGTCTGTCATGGATACAGACGGGGCCGACATTGTGAGTGTAGGGCTGGCCGGCGTTCTGGGCCGTGAAGGGCTCGACCTTTTCCGAAGTCTTCATTGCACCGTTGCTGATCACGCTGCCCGCAGGACTGATCGAGGTAACCCAGAGTTTCACGTCGTCAGCGAGCTCGGCGAGCTCTTTCTTATACGGTGTTTCATCCGTAGTGTAATGCTTGATAGCGATGGCGATCGGCGGAAACGGCTGGCCCGCTGCCGGCGCGCTGACGCGGTACACCTTAATATTGCTCGATACGTTATTCAGCCAGTCCTGGAACGCCGGGAGGTTCGTGTGGCCGGGGTCGGTGTCGTTGGGAATGGTGTAGCGGATGAGGCCGAGCAGCTCGTCCGCGGTCGCCGTTTGGTAGGTGGCGCCGAGATCCAGGCCGGTATGGATTGTTGCTGATTTCGAGCCGGCGGACACGGTGGTCAGTGGTTCCGGGAATAGTTGCCTTGTGTCGCCTCCTGCCGCACTAAACATCGAGGAGAGCCGGTTGTAGAGATCATTGTCGGCAGTGGTAATGATCGCCACCGCCCCGCCGCTGCGGTCAAGCGTCATTGACAGACCGGACTGCTTGAAGATCGACGCATTGTTGATAGCGTTGCCGACGCTTCCGACGACGAGTACACGGCACGGGTCAGGGCTTTTGACTTTCGGACGGCATCCCGTGTT
>Ga0265334_10000075_pt1 | contig 72027 bp, 65 predicted proteins | sample 42023metaG_FD_192442 | JGI IMG/M metagenome (GOLD analysis project Ga0265334, IMG submission 192442) | Rhizosphere microbial communities from Carex aquatilis grown in University of Washington, Seatle, WA, United States - 4-20-23 metaG | ecosystem: Host-associated > Plants > Roots > Rhizosphere...
TCTCATCACGACCAACGCCCAAAACGGCCATGCCCATGCTGGCCAGTTTCACAGCGGTACCGAAACCGATCCCGCTGCTTGCTCCCGTGACGATTGCTGTTTGCATATCACCAGTCCACTTTCATATTTGGTCTTTGCGATGCATGAGATCGCAGCGCCTGAATCGCACTACTGCTGGCGATCGAGAGCTGCACGCTTTTCAGAAATAAGCCAGGATTGAGGCGGCCATTCTCCGATCAGTGCTCATCTGACCCTATGATCGACACTGTTGTATATTATAGGAAAATTGTAAGTAAAGCTTTACATTGATTTAGGAGCTTTCCTGGTTCCGTTATTGGAAGCAGCGGGCGGCGTCGCAAGGGGACGGCATTTGCATGTACCCATCTGATTTTTTACCGTTTCTGAAAGGGTCCCCGCGGCAATGCCAAACGATTTAAACAAAGATCGGAAATTGATTGCCGGACGATCGGTTCGCTGGGATGGCGCGCGCGCTGCCCAGGCCTATGGTCGCGGCCTGTGGATCCGCGAAACTCTGGCTGATTCACTTCGAAAAGCCGCACAGGAGACCCCGGAGCGCGCCGTGCTCGTCGACGCAGATGTGCGCCTCGACTGCAAGACTCTTTACGTGCAAGCAACTGCGCTCGCGCAGGCGCTGCTGGCCCGCGCGCCAAGCGGCAGTGTGGTGTCCTTCACATTGCCGAACTGGCATGAAGCGGCGGTTATTTACATGGCCGCCACGTTGGCCGGAATGGTCGTGAACCCGATTCTGCCGTCGCTGCGCGATCGCGAGCTGCAGTTCATTCTGCAAGACGTGAATAGCCGCTTTGTCTTCATCCCGTCGGCGATCCGCCAGCAGGACTATGCCGCTATGCTGAGTCGCGTGACCGCGCAGCTTCCCTCGCCACCGCATGTCATCGTACTAAGAGGCGATCCCGGACAGCACATTGCTTATGAGTCCTTCGTCGGAGGAAGCAAACAGCAAAGTGAATTGCCGATGCTCGATCCCGACGCGGTCAGAATGATTCTCTATACATCGGGTACGACAGGCCGGCCCAAGGGCGTTCTTCACACTCACAATTCGATTCACGCGTTGATTTGCCAACTCGGTGAGCACTGGCTCATCGAGAAGGGCGATAGATTCCTGGTTCCCTCGCCGATCGCACACATCGGCGGATCGATCTATGCGTTCGAATGCCCGCTTCTGCTCGGCACGACCGCGGTGCTCATGGAGCGTTGGAACGCCGATGACGCCGTGAAACTGATGGAAGCCGAGCGTTGTACTCACATGGCCGGAGCAACGCCGTTCCTGGAGCAAATACTCGCGGCCGCGCAGCGCGCCGGTACGCGCTTGCCCAACTTGAAGTTGTTTGTCTGTGGTGGCGCATCGGTTCCGCCGTCGTTGATTCGCCGAGCGCGCGCATACTTCGAACGCGCTGTTGTCACGCGTGTTTATGGCTCCAGCGAAGTACCTGTGACAACAGTCGGTGCTACCAGAGCCGACGATGCCGATCATGCTGCAGACACGGATGGCCGGGCAGGTTTAGCCGAGATCAAACTCGCCGGTCATAACTCGGCGCGTTCCGGCGAAGGCGAAATTTGTGCACGCGGGCCGCAGATGCTGGTGGGTTATCTGCATCAAGAAGATGAAACCGACGCTTTCGATGCGCAGGGTTTCTTTCGCACCGGAGATCTCGCGCAGTGGGTAGATGACGACTATCTCGTGGTCACGGGACGGGCCAAGGACATCATCATTCGCAACGGTGAAAATATTTCGCCGAAGGAAATCGAAGACATCCTTATCGGTCATCCCGACATTGCGGAAATTGCGATTGTCGGCCTGCCTGATACACGCACTGGAGAACGCGCCTGTGCCGTGATCGTGCCCAAAATTTCGCCTGGGACTCCACCCGGGCCTGACGTCGCGAGTTTGCGCAGCTTCCTCGAAGCGCTCGGAGTCGCGACGTTCAAAGTTCCTGAGCAAATTGTCGTCTGGGAGGCTTTGCCCAAGAACGATGCAGGCAAGGTGCTGAAGCATCAGATCCGGGCAGCGCTCGCGCAGAAGAATTGACCCGCGCTGACTGGCGAAAGTAAAAGGCTACCTTAGAGTCTACGCCGCTGCGTCGAAGCAATGCTCTGCCACGGCCGCTGCCTGTCCTCCACGTCCGCCCAACTCGGAAAACAGCGCTTTCAAGCGATAGGTCCAGAGATGCAGCGGATGCTCGAGCGTCATCCCCATCGCGGCGAACATCTGATGAACGTCGTAGACGATCCGCGTGGCGCTCTCTTGCGCGTGCAGCGCCGCCAAAGCGGCATCGCCCTCATCGGCGGTTCCCGCGGCTTTCAGTGCGAGCCATCGCACACCGCCCGCGAGCACTGCGCACTCCGCCATGCGATGCCGTAATGCTTGGAACGTACCGAGCGGGCGGCCGAACTGCTTGCGCAAGCTAAGGTGTTCGACGGTCGAAGCGATCGCGGCTTGCAGCAAACCGCTCGCTTCAGCGGCAAGCGCGATGCGCAGCCATTTGCGGATGTTCGCCGCTTCGGCGCTCGACAGCGGAGTCGTTTTCACGCCGGCTTTCAGTTTGCCCATCGGATACGCAAACAGCGAGTCCACCGCTTCGACATCCTTTGCACCAGGTTGCACGATGCCGATGCTTTCACCCTCGATCATCAGAATGGTTTTCGCAGTCGCAACGAAGCGTCCTGGGCGATCGTTCTCTACGAGCGCCAACGGACGCGGCCATTCGCCTGAGAGCTGCGGACGGACCAACATCGAAAGCGCGATCTCGGCGGTATACGGTGACCGTGCCAGTCTCTCGACCGCCATCGCTGCTGATAAAGGTCCAAGTTCCGGGACCAGGGCGATATCGAAGTACTGTCCCTCTTCCAGCTCCTTTTCCAGCTCGCGTCCGTAGAGCGCGAAACCGTGAAAATCGGTCGGCTTGAGTTCGAATTGCCGAGCCAGCTTGTCGATCGCCGACATCACTGCATCTTGATCTGGCGTGAGTCTGAAATCCATCAGCGGGGCTCCCGGGGAAGTTTGAGCAATTCGGTGGCAATCAGATTGAGTTGAATTTCTGCGGCGCCGGAAGCGATGCCGGCGACGATGGCGCGCTGATGATGGGCCAGAAGCATGGGATCGCCACCCGACAAGGCTTCAGGCACGTACTCGACCGCGAATTCACCCACCAGTCTTTCCGCCATCACCGTCGCAAAGCGTGCGGCGCTTGCTTCGGGCCCGGTCGCTATTCCATGGCGTCGCTGATCGACGATGCCATAGCTGTAAAACCGCGCAGCTTCGCAGGCGGCGCGCGCCTTTGCCGCTGACTCGACGGCACCGTGGCCAAAACGTCCGGCTCTCTTCAGCGTCTCTACCGCACGGTGCAGCATGCGGGTGGCCAGCGCGAAGCGCGGAATGCCGACGCGCTCGAGCGAGAGCGATGCGCGCGCGATCTCCCACGCCTGCCCTTCGGTACCCAGCAGCGCGCTGTCCGGCACTTCGACGTTGTCGAAGAACACTTCGTGAATATCGCCTTCGCCGATGATGCTCGGAATCTGCCGCACGATGATTCCTGGCGTGTCCATCGGCAGCAGGAAAACCGACATGCCGCTCTTGCCGGCGGAGGTACGTGCCAGCAAGAAGCAGGTGTCTGCGTGGCCTGCATACGACGTCCAAATCTTCTGGCCGTTGATGCGATACACCGAGCCGTCTTTTTCAGCGCGGGTACGCAGTGATGCCAGATCGGAGCCCGCTTCCGGTTCGGAGAATCCCTGGCACCAAATCGTCTCGCCGCGCGCCATCGGCGGAATGTAGCGTGCCTGCTGGTCCTCGGAACCAAAGCGCATGAGTGTGGGACCGATCCAGTTCACATTCATGTACTGGCCACCACGCGGTTCACCTGCTTCCCACATCTCTTCGGCCAGAATGAACGAGGTCCATGCGTCCGCATCGCGCCCGCCCCAGCGCTTAGGCCAATGCGGCACTAAGAGACCTGTCCCGGCGAGCGCGGTGCAGAATTTTTTCGAGAACGCGGCCTGTGATTCGGAAGCCGGACCATGCGCCAGAGATTCCCAATCGCTCGGCAGATTGGCTGCAAGAAATGCACGAACAGTAGAACGAAACGTCTGCTGCTCAACGTCCCAATTGAAATCCATCGTTGTTTAGAGCCTGTTAACGCTCACTCGCTTACACGCCGCATCGTCATCGAGTGACGATAGCGGGATGCTGGATGAGTACTGATAGTAACCTGAGCAACTTGTCCATCAGACGTATTGTACGAGCGCCGCACCTCAACCGCTGCCGTTCCGACCTCGACCTTGAGGCCGAGTGCCAGCACCGGCGAAATCAAGGTCGCGCCGATTTCCTGATAAACCTCCACGATACTCTGGCCAAACAGGTCTTCAATCAGAGGAAAGATGGGGCCGGTGTGGCGCGGCAGGAGTCGGCCGATGGCGGCAAAATCCCGGTGGATGAAGTACTCCGCCCAGCAATCCGGGCATTCAACACCTTCCATATGTCCAAAGCCGCGGACTGCCAGCCATTCCTCACCACTCACAAGCCCGGTCCACGAGGCCAGTTTTTCATCGATCAAAACCATCTCGATGGATTTGATTACGAAGCGCTTCCCGGCAGCCCAAGATACGAGGTCGTTGATTGACATGACATCCTGAGCGTACGAGCTCGAGGAACGTCGAGGAACGACGATAGTGCCTGCTCGCGGCCGCGAAGATACAAGGTGATCTTCACGCAGTCGTCTTAGTGCTTCCCGGACCGTATAGCGGCTGACAGAAAAACGCTCACACAGCTCATCCTCGGTTGGCAGTTGCGATCCCACCGGATATACCCCGTCGACAATCTCCTTCTTCAGCGCGCGCGCGATCTGGAGGTAGAGATGGTCGCCCGATTTGGGATCGGACTGGCGGAGGTGTCCAGCTTTCCGTGACTTTGACTGATGTGCTTTTATTCCAATCTTCGACCGCATGATCTCTCTTCGCTAGGAGCGCCATTGCTCGAAATTTCTGAACCGCGTGCCGTCAACTGCGCGGACGGTGACAAGGTTTTGTCCGGCCCAGATAATGGTTGAAAAATTGAAACTCAATGGTGCAACAAAAAATATGTCCGGACAAATATCGATCGAAAGATTTGGTAGTTTATCCGCAAAGGGGGCTACAGTACGGACCGCATTTTGGAGGGGCGGCGCGTCCGGTCCGCATCGCGCGACACCGTCGAGCGGTCGATAAGCCCCCAAGATGAAAGCTGGACCAAGTGCCCGCGGCCAACGACGGGCGAATCCGGCGAAACAAAGACGATCGACGAATTCCCGGACGTACTGCTTAAGGAGACCATCGCTATGTCGCTGCAAAATGGGCGCTACACGGCCGCGAAGCCAGCCAACCTCGCCAAGGGGTGGAAGCTGGACCGGCTTACCCCACCCAGCCGCCTGTTCGGCGCCAACGGTCTGCGCACCGGTCCGGACGGCCGCATCTACGTGGCGCAGGTGTCGGGCAGCCAGATCAGCGCGATCGATGTCGATACCGGCGCGATCGAAACCATCAGCCCGATGGGCGGTGACATCGTCGCGCCCGACGATCTGGTCTTCGATCCCGAGGGCAACCTCTACGTCACCGAAATCACGGAAGGGCGGGTTAGCATGCTCGCCCCCAACGGCAGCACCCGGGTGGTGTACGGCGACATGCCTTGTGCAAATCCCATCACCTTCCACCAGGGCCGGCTGTTCGCCGGCGAGTGCCGGCCCGGCGGGCGGATCATGGAGCTGGACCGTAATGGCGGCGCTCCCCGGATTCTGCTGGAGGATGTGCCCATGCCGAACGCCTTCTCGGTGGGGCCGGACGGCAAGCTCTACTTCCCCGTGATGGGAACCAATGAGATCTGGCGGATCAGCCTCGACGGCGGCGCGCCAGAAACAGTGGCACGCGACCTTGGTGTACCGGACTCGGTCAAGTTCGATTCAAAGGGCCATATCGTCTCGACCCAGGTCGGCAGCGGCCAAGTGCTGCGCATCGATCCGCGCAGCGGCGACCGCACCGTGCTGGCCAGTCTCACGCCCGGGCTGGACAACGTGACCTTTGTCGGCGAACGGATGTTCGTCTCGAATATATCGGGCTATGTCGTCGAGATTCTCGCGGGCGGCAAGATTAGAGATCTCGTGCCCGACGGCCTGAACTGGCCGCTGGGATTGGCAATGGATAGTGAAGGCCTGCTTTACGTCGCCGATGGATCTTTTTCCTATTCGCTTCGTCCGGGCGGCGAACGCCAGCTGCTGGGCATGCTGTTCTCCCCGGGTTATCCGGGATATTCCCGCGGCGCGGCCGCTGCAGGGCCGGGCGAGTTCGTTGTGACCACCGCCAACGGTGTCGTCGCACGCTATTGGCCCGCGCAACAAAAGAGCGAAGTGCTCGCCAGCGGATTCGATCAGCTTTACGGCGTGGCGATCGCGCCCAAAGGGGCCGCGATCTTCGCCGAGCAGGGCACGGGCCGCGTGCTGTCGGTCCAGTCGGGCAATGTCGAGACACTCGCCACCGGTCTCAGCAAGCCTTCGGGCGTGGCGGTCGGCGCTGACGGCACCTGCTTCGTCTCAGAGTCGGCGGGCGGGCGAGTCGTCAAACTATCTGGCGGCCGGACCGAAACCGTACTAGATGGTCTGCAAAACCCCCAAGGCATGTTGGTGCGCGGCGGCTTGCTTTATGCCGTCGATGCGGGCAGCAAAGAATTGATCGAATACGATCTGGCCAGTAAGAAGCGCCGCACCATCGCCTCCGACCTCCCTGTCGGCGCCCCACAGGGCGTTACTCCCAAGTTCCTCGGTGCGATCGGGATACTTTCCGGGCCGATGGGTCCATTTGCGGGCATCGCCGCCGGGCCGGACAGTACGCTCTACCTATCAGCCGATGGCGAAGGCAGTGTGCTGGCACTCCGCGCAGGATGATGGCGACGTGCATGACTTGGGTGTTGGGAAGTTCGCGATAAAGTGGACGGTGTGTACAGTCAGGCAGCGATAATTTCTTGGGTGCGCAGATAGCTCAAAACCGATTCAACGCTATCCACAACGGGTAAAACGGCACTATTGATTATCAGCTCTGGTGCATCCGGGGGCTCATAAGGGGAGTCAATGCCGGTGAAGTTGTGGATTTCACCATTGCGCGCCCTGCGGTAGAGACCCTTGGGATCGCGTAGTTCACAGATTCCAATCGGTGCATCGATATGGATTTCGATGAAACGTTGGGCAGGATGGCGCGCGCGTACGGCATCGCGGTCGCGACGGAACGGCGCAATCGTAGCAACAATGACAATCAAACCGGCTTCCATCAGCAGTCTGGCGGCTTCACCAGCGCGACGTGCGCTTTCCGAGCGGTCGGTATCCGAAAACCCCAAATCGCTACTCAGGCCAAAGCGTAGGTTGTCGCCGTCGAGCACAAATGCGTGATGACCCAATTGGAACAAAGCTTCGTCCAGCGCATTGGCCAAAGTGGATTTTCCAGCGCCCGAAAGACCGGTTAGCCATAGCACACAGGGCGTTTGCTGCTTTTGCGCTGCGCGCTGTTCCGGGATGATGCTGTGGGAATGCCAGGTGATATGGGCCGGGTGCGGCGGAGCACTCTGGATCGGTTGCAAACGCCTATGAGCTGGGTTCCGGCGAAAATCGGGAGAAAATGCAGTACGTTCCACGGGCGCCTCCATGCGGAATGATCAAGGCGCCAGTGTGCTTATTTCAGAACGATTGCGACAGCGTTTCTTTAGAACAAGAATTCATTCAGATGTAAGAGTTTTGCAGGTTGTTTGGATCAAGCTCGAATATGAACAGCCTGAAAGCTGTCTGCACAGCTTCGGCTATCGGTCCTGAGACTTCATCATCTGCGCGAACACAGTATTCGATGAGCGTTCACCGGCCTAGGAAATTGCCCGGGCGACGTTCGGCAACCGCGCGGAGGCCTTCCGCAAAATCCTCGGTATTCCGAAGCTTCAGCTGCTCGCGATGTTCATGGCTCAGCGCCGTTCTGACTTGCTCGACAAGATTGCCGCGCAAGGTGGCACGCGTGGCCAGCAGCGACAGGGGTGCGTTCTCGGCGATCTCGCCGGCGAAGGCGAGTGCGGTTTCGTGCAGCTTGTCCGAGCCAGCCATCCGATCGACCAAGCCCCACTCAGCGACTTCTTCGGCTTTGTATCGTCCTGCGGTCAGCAGCATCTGTGCGGCCCGTTGATGTCCGATCACGCGCGGTAAGGTGCAGGTGAGTCCGAAGCCCGGATGAAAGCCGAGCTTGGTGAAATTCGCTGAGAATCGGGCCTCGGGCGTGGCTACGCGAAAATCAGTCGCGACCGCGAGACCCAGACCGGCTCCAATCGCAGCGCCCTGGACCGTCGCAACGATCGGCTTGCGACTCGCAAAGATGCGGATCGCCTGATCGTAAAATTCGCGCAGAGGGTCGTCGCCCTGTGCGCCGAATCCGTTCGGCGATATCAGATCAGCGCCGGCGCAGAACGATTTTCCTTCGGAGGCTAGCACGACGGCGCGCACTTGCGGCTCGGAGTCCAGACGTTCCAGGGCAGCCGCCAACAGACGCAGCAGGCCCACCGTTGCATAGTTGTGCGGGGGATTCTGGAACAGCAACAGCCCGACGTTTCCACGAATTTGCAGGTCGACTTGTTCGTGTCCGCTCATGGACGCTTATCCATCTGCTCAACAACGAGTAACGCGCTGTTCATTCGTGTTCAACGGCCCTTCCACTGCGGGCGCCGTTTTTCGGCGAAGGCGCGCGGACCCTCCTGCGCATCGTCGCTCATATAACAATATTCCGAGGCATGTCTTGCGGCTTGCAAAGCGGCTGAACGGCCCATCTCCGCGGCGAGCATGACCGTTTCGCGCCCCGCCCGCACCGACAGCGGAGCGCCGTCGAGAATCTCGGCAGCCAGAGCGAGCGCGGCTTCCATCAGCTGATCGGGTTCCGCTAGGCGATTGACCAGGCCGATTTCGTAGGCGCGTTGCGCAGTGATCGGTTTCCCGGTGAGGATGATTTCCATCATGATCCGCTGCGGGATCATGTGAATCAGCGGCGCCGCCCACGGCGAGCTCCTGCCCACTTTGACTTCGGTGATGGCGAATTTCGCGTTGATGCTCGCGACGCACAGATCGCAAGCCTGGGCGATCAACCAGCCGCCGGCGAAAGCTACGCCATTGACCGCCGCGATGGTCGGCTTGGTGAGTTCGATGGTATCTCCCGGCACCGGAAGCATGTCGCGCGGCGGGACGGTCATGCCGCTCTCTGTCATCTCCTTGAGATTGCCGCCCGCACAGAATGCCTTGTCGCCCGCGCCGGTCAGGATGGCGACGCGCAGCGCCGGGTCGCGCTCGAAGCGATCCCATGCGGAGAACAATCCGTCGCGAATATCCTTGCCGAGCGCATTGCGCGTCTCGGGCCGATTCAAGGTAATGATCGCGATTCCATCATCGCGCGCATCGAAGAGCACAGCATCGCTCATCTTAGAATCCTCGCTTCTGAATGGAGTGGGCCGTCCGGTTCAGCTCCTCCTGGAAATCCGGGTGGGCGATGGCGATCAGGCGGCGCGTGCGTTCGGCGAGCGTCTGCCCCTTGAGCTCGGCAGCGCCAAATTCTGTGACGATGATATCGACGTCGCTGCGTGCGGTGGTGACCGGCCCAGACAGGCTGGCGGTGATTCGGCTGAGCTTGCCGCCCTTGGCTGTCGCCGGCAAGGCGATGATGGAATGGCCGCCGGGCGAACGCACGCCGGCGCGGACAAAGTCCACCTGCCCGCCGGTGCCGCCGAGATATTGCGATCCGCTCTGCTCGGCATTCACCTGGCCCGTCAGATCGACCTCCATCGCGGAGTTGATCGTCACCAGCTTCTGCAGGCGCGACAGGACGCCTGGGTCGTGCGTATAGGCAGAAGTGCGCACGCTGATCCGCGGATTCTGGTGAGCGAATTCATACAGGCGCTTGGACCCGATCAGCGTCGTCGTAACGGAAACGCCGGTATCGATGGGTTTCAAGGCATTGGTGACGACCCCTTTTTCGACCAGATCGACAACGCTGTCGCCGATCATGCCCGAGTGGACGCCCAGATCGCGTCGGTCGTGCAGCAGGCGCAGGATCGCGTCGGGTACCGCGCCGAACCCGACCTGCAACACGGCGCCATCCTCGATGTATCTGGCCACGATTCTGGCAATCGCCTGATCGGTTTCGCCGATCTGCGCGGGCATGACTTCTACCGGTGTGCGCGCGACATGAACGGCGCAATCGATACGCGCGGCCGGCAGCACCACATCGCCATGGGTGAACGGCACGCGTTCATTCACCTCGGCGATGACCACGCGCGCCTTCGCCACGGCCAGGTGGATGAAGTCGTTGGTCAGGCCGAAGCTGTGATTGCCGTTGCTATCCGGCGGACTGACCTGCACGAAGGCCACATCGCAACCGATCAGCCCTTGTTCGATCATCGGTCCGACCTGACTGACATGACATGGGATGACGCCCAGCTTGTTGGCGGCCGTGAGCGCGCGCAGCGCTCCGATCGCACCCATGCTGGAAATATCGAACTTGTCTGCAGCCGCCGGATCAAGCAAGCCCGAAAAGCTGGTGGCTGCGAACGCCGAGACGCGGCCGAGGCGTTCAGCTTGAGCGATCAGCGCTTCGACCAGCGTTGCGGGTTCACCGCAAGCCTGGCCCCAGATAATGCGGTCGCCCGGCCGTAGAAAGCGGCTCAGCTCGAGCCCGGCCGCGTCGGTCGTGACCATCATCGGCGCGCCGCTGACTTGAGCAGCGCCTGCGCGCGGGCCAGATGCGGCCGATCGAGCATCGCGCCTTTGTAGCCAATCGTGCCGGCGCCGGGATTGGCGGCGAAGAGATCGACGATTTCCTGCGCCGCCGCGAGCTCCTCGACATTGGGCGTGAAGGCCGCGTTGATGACATCGACCTGCGCCGGATGGATCGCCAGCATGCCGCGGTAGCCGGCACGCCGCACCTGCTCCGCCCGCTTGCGCAGGCCGGCGTCGTCGCGAAAATCGCCGTGAATGGTTTCGATGGCGGCCACGCCGGCAGTTGCAGCACCCAGGACGCAGAGGCTGCGCGCCAACTCGTAGGTAAAACCATAGCTGCCGTCGGGGTTACGGTTCTCGCTGGCACCAAGCGCGTCGGCGAGATCCTCGGCGCCCCAGGTCATGGCGACCAGCCTTGGCGCGCCGGCGTAGGTGCCGGTGGTGAACATGCCCTCGGCGGTTTCGGTGACGAGCGCGATGACTTTGGTCGAGCCCTGTGCGATGCCGCAGCTGACTTCCAGCGCCGACAGATAATGATCCAGCAATTCGACATCCTCCCGCCCGCGCGATTTGGGCAGCATGATGCCGCCCGGACGGCCGGGCATCACTGCCGCGAGATCCACCAGCGCATGCGGCCCCTGCAGCGGATTGATGCGGACCCAAAACCGCGAGCGGTTTTCCGGCTGCGCCTTCAGAAAAGCAGACACGGTGGAGCGCGCTTTGGGCTTCTCTTGTTCAGCGACCGCATCTTCAAGATCAAAGATGACGACATCGGCCGGGCCTGCGGCCGCTTTTTCAATCTTGCGCTCGCTGTCGCCCGGCGCGAACAGCCAGGATCGCGCGCTGAAAATTTCTTTCTCTGTAGCCATTATTTATCTCTATACGGATGCTGGATTTGTCGATGAGTCTCAGGCTGCGCGGCGTTTGATCAGCGCCGAACGCAGGCAGCGGCAGACAACCTCGTTCCGCTGGTTGATCAACTCGTGCCTGAACGTAACGATTCCGGCATCGGGGCGTGATTTGGACTCGCGCAGTTCTGCAATCTCGGTGGTGGCGCGCATGGTGTCGCCGATGAATACAGGCTTGGGCATGACAAGCTTGTCATAGCCGAGATTGGCGACGAGCGTGCCCAGTGTCGTGTCGCTGATAGTGAGGCCAATCATCAGCGCGAAAGTGAAAGTGCCGTTGACGATGATCTGCCCGAACTCGGAGGCCTTGGCTGCCTCGGCGTCGATGTGCAGCGGCTGCGGATTGTGCGTCATGGTGGAGAACAGCAGGTTATCCGTCTCGGTCACCGTGCGACGGATCTCATGCTCCATTTTGTCACCCACTTTCCATGCGTCAAAGTATCGCCCTGCCATCAGTCTTTGTCCTGTTCGATTCGCGCCAGTAGCGTCTCCACTTGTACCTGCGAGCCGGCAGCGGCGTTGAGCTCGGCCACCACGCCGTCGAAGGGTGCCGTGAGTGTGTGTTCCATCTTCATGGCTTCGAGCGTAAGCAGCTTCTGGCCTTTTTTCACTTTTTCGCCGGCCGCCACTTCGACAACGATGATTCTGCCGGGCATCGGCGCGAGGATAGCGCCAGTCGCAGTCGCACCGCCGGCTGCGCCTTCCTTGCGCCACGGCGTCAGCAGCCAAGCCTGGCCTTGCTCGGTGACGAGGGCCGATGCAGAGGGACTGCTGCTGCCACACCCTTCAAGACGGATATCGACCGGGTTGCCATCGAGCAGGAAAGGCGCCGTTCGCATGGGTGCAGCGTTCAGTCGGAAGCCGGGCTGACCGGTATGTGCCACCAGCTTCATCGCCGCGCGCGTCAGCGATTCGGACGAGGGCGTCGGGGGAGTGGCCATCGCTTCGCCATCGCGGCCAATAAGGCCGGTATCGACATCGCCTGCCACGAAGCTTGGATGCTCGAGCGCTTTCACTAAAAATGAGGCATTGGTCTTTACCGGCCAAACGGCGGAGCCGGCAAGCATCTGGCGCAGGCGTCTGCGCGCTTTTTCCCTATTCTCGCCATGGGCGATCACCTTGGCGATCATCGGGTCGTAGAAAGGAGACACTTCCGCGCCCTGGTAGACGCCGGTGTCGATGCGGCCGCTTTCACCATCCCCTACGCCGAATTGCAGCAGTTCCAGAGTGCCGATGCTCGGCAGGAAGCCCTTCGCCGGATCTTCCGCATAAAGCCGTGCTTCCATGGCCGAGCCATTGATCGCCAGATCGCTCTGCTTTTTCGGCAGCGGTTCCCCGCTCGCCGCTCGCAGTTGCCATTCGACCAGGTCGACGCCGGTGATTTCTTCGGTGACCGGGTGTTCGACCTGCAGGCGTGTGTTCATTTCCATGAACCAGATGCGGTCTGCGCGCAGGCCTTCCGAGGCGTCGGCGATGAATTCGATGGTGCCCGCACCAACGTAGTCGACGGCTTTCGCCGCCCGCACCGCGGCCCCACAGATCGCTTTGCGCGTCGTCTCATCCATGCCTGGCGCAGGAGCTTCCTCGATCACCTTCTGATGGCGGCGCTGCAGCGAGCAGTCGCGCTCGAACAGGTGGACGATGTTGCCATGGCTGTCGCCGAACACCTGCACTTCGATATGGCGCGGGCGCTGGATGTACTTCTCGATGAGGACGTGATCATTACCAAAGGATGCGGCCGCTTCGCGCCGGCAGGAGACGAGCGCGTCGCTGAAATCCTTGGCGTGCTCGACCAAACGCATGCCCTTGCCGCCGCCGCCCGCGACTGCTTTGATCAGCACCGGGTAGCCGATCTCGGCAGCGCGCTCGGCGAGGAACGCAGGCGCCTGTTCCTTGCCCATGTAGCCAGGCGTCACTGGGACGCCGGCCTCGGCCATCAACTTCTTGGCCGCGTCCTTGAGACCCATGGCGCGGATGGAATGCGGCTTCGGCCCGACCCAGGTGAGTCCGGCGTCGATCACCGCCTGGGCGAATTCGGCATTCTCCGAAAGGAAGCCGTAGCCCGGATGGATCGCAGCCGCGCCTCTGGCCTTGGCGGCGGCCAGGATCTTGTCGCCGACAAGGTAACTTTCGTGCGCCGCGGAAGGGCCGATATGCACGGCCTCGTCCGCTTCGTGTACATGCAGCGCATTGGCATCGGCGTCTGAATAAATCGCGATGGTGCGAATGCCCATGCGGCGGGCGGTGCGGATAACCCGGCAAGCGATTTCGCCGCGGTTGGCGATGAGAAGGGAAGAGATCATGGCCGTCACATTTACATCCTGAAGACGCCGAACTGCGGCCGGTCGGGTATCGGCGCCTCAAGACTCGCGGCGAGCGCCAGTCCCAGCACATCGCGCGTTTGCGCAGGATCGATCACACCGTCGTCCCACAGCCGCGCCGTCGCGTGATAGGGATTACCCTCATCCTCGTATTTCTGTCGGATCGGAGCTTTGAAGGCGGCGGCTTCTTGCGGCGTCCATTTGTCCGCGTCGCGGTGCACGGTGGCGAGGACACTTGCCGCTTGTTCGCCGCCCATGACGCTGATGCGGCTGTTGGGCCAGGTGAAGAGGAAACGCGGGGAGTAGGCCCTGCCGCACATGCCGTAGTTGCCGGCGCCGAAGCTGCCGCCGATCAGAACGGTGAGCTTGGGCACGGTGGCGGTGGCAACGGCGGTCACCAGCTTGGCTCCGTGCTTGGCGATGCCTTCCGCCTCATATTTTCCGCCGACCATGAAGCCCGAGATGTTCTGCAGGAATAGCAGCGGAATGCGTCGTTGGCAGGCGAGTTCGATGAAATGGGCGCCCTTCTGCGCGCTCTCGGAAAACAGCACACCGTTGTTGGCGAGGATCGCCACCGGTATACCCCAGATATGCGCGAAGCCACAGACCAGCGTCGCGCCGTACAACGGCTTGAACTCGTGGAACTCGGAGCCGTCGACGATCCGCGCGATCACTTCATGCACGTCGTAGGGCGCGCGTACATCCGCGGGCACGACGGCATAGAGTTCTTCGGCCGCATATTTTGGCGGGCGCGGCTCCTTGAGCGGCAAGTCGTGAACGTGACGAGGCCCCAAGTGGCTGACGATATCGCGCACGATGGATAGCGCGTGTTCGTCGTTCTCGGCGAGATGATCGGCGACACCCGATTTGCGCGTGTGCAGTTCACCGCCGCCCAGATCCTCGGCGCTGATTTCTTCGCCGGTCGCGGCCTTCACTAGCGGCGGGCCGGCCAGGAAGATCGTACCCTGATTCCTGACGATCACGGTTTCATCGCTCATGGCGGGCACGTAGGCGCCGCCGGCGGTGCAGCTGCCCATGACGCAGGCGATCTGCGGGATGCCCTGGGCGCTCATGTTCGCCTGGTTGAAGAAGATGCGCCCGAAATGATCGCGATCTGGAAAGACTTCCGACTGATGCGGCAGATTCGCGCCGCCGGAATCGACGAGGTAGATGCAGGGCAGGCGGTTCTGCTCGGCGATCTCTTGCGCCCGCAGGTGCTTTTTTACCGTCATCGGGTAATAGGTGCCACCTTTCACCGTCGCGTCATTGGCGACGATCATGCATTGGCGGCCAGATACGCGGCCGATGGCCGTGATCATGCCAGCGCCCGGCACTTCTCCCTCGTACATGTCGCCCGCGGCGAATTGTCCGATCTCGAGCAGTGGCGAACCTGGATCGAGCAGCCGCTCGACGCGTTCGCGCGGCAAGAGCTTGCCGCGGCTGGTGTGGCGTTTGCGTGAGGCCTCGTTGCCGCCGAGCGCCGCCTGGGCTGCCTTGGCGCGCAACTCGTCCGCCAGGGCGCGGTTGTGGACGACGCGAGCCTTGGCTTCGGGACTTTCGGGATTGAGCGACGAGGACAGAATCGGGGCGCTCATTCGACAGCCTCATCGTCGACCGTGAGCCGGTTGCAGAAATGATCCGGACAAATGTTGCGGCCGTGACGATCGACATGATTTTCAATCATGCCGCCAGGCTTTGCAGTAAATCGGGCGATCAAACTAACGTTCTCCTCGTAATTCGCGCCATGACCGGCATCGGGCTCCAGGACCTGTCAACAGGCCCTAGCACGCCGATGTTTCTCGAAGCCCGATTTGCACGCGCGGCAGATCCCAAAGTTGCGGCACCTGCCAAGGCGGCGGACGACGACGGTCTGATGGGCTGTGCAGTTGACGATCCCGACGCGCAGTTGCTCATTAACACAACAACACTGTTGACTAAATTATACGATCAGTTTAGCTTTCATATCTACAGGACTAGAAGCCAGCAGCGAGGAGTATCTGGTGGCAGAATTAATTGTCCGGACAATTATTGGGCAATTCTTGCGAACTCATCCGAGATCTGACGCGTCGATCCTGTGAATCAGGTTGAAGTCGGTTATGAAACAAATTTTTTTGGGGCTCGATGGCTGCATCGTTGTGATTTCCAGCGTGGTGGCGGTAAGGGTGGCGCAAACCGTTTCGATCGTGCCGCTCGCGGGACGCTGCGACCGATGAATGCGCAGCGGCCAGAAGAAAGCGGGTGCGATGCACGAGGGGCGACCTTTACGGTCTTCAGTGCCGCCGGGGACGCGGCACTCGTGGCTGCGCATAACGCTTCGAGCGGCGACTTTTTTAAAGCTCCCGGTGTTGCCGGGAGATATTTGTTTATGTCGTATCAACGAGATCAGACATGAAGTGCGAGCCGACGCAAACGCCTGTCAGCATCGATATCCCTGCAATGAGGGAAAAGTACAGGCAGGAGCGCGACAAGCGCATGCGCCGCGAAGGTCAGAAGCAATATTTCAGGCCGATGGGCGAAGTGGTCGCTAATTTTGCTGCGGACCCCCACAAACCGGTCGTACCCCGCGCTCCAATCTCGGAGGAGATCGACGTCATCGTTCTTGGCGCCGGTTGGGGTGGGATCATGGCCTCCTATCACCTGACGCAGGCAGGCGTCACCAACTTCCGGAACGTCGACACGGCGGGCGATTTTGGCGGAGTCTGGTATTGGAATCGCTATCCCGGCATTCAGTGCGACAACGAATCCTATTGTTATTTGCCGCTGTTGGAAGAGATGGGTTTCATGCCGTCGAAGAAATTCGCCGACGGCGGCGAAATCTACGAATATTGCAGGTCGATCGCTGGAAAATACAGCTTTGCCGACAAGGCGCTGTTCCATACGCTGATAAACACGCTGCGCTGGGACGAGAAGATCAAGCGCTGGCGGGTTGGCACCAATCGCGGAGACGACATTCGCGCCCGTTTCGTGATCCTTGCCTGCGGCGTCCTCAACATGCCGAAACTGCCGGGCATTGCAGGGATCGAGAAGTTCAAGGGCAAAATTTTCCATAGCGCCCGTTGGGACTATAGCTACACCGGCGGCAGCTACCGGAATCCTGTCCTCGATAAGCTGGCCGATAAGCGCGTGGCGATTGTCGGCACCGGAGCGACCGCTATTCAGGCCGTCCCCTATCTGGGCAAATACGCCAAGCAGCTCTACGTCGTTCAGCGCACGCCCTCGAGTGTGGACGAGCGGCCCAACCCGCCGGCCGATCCCGAATGGATCAAGTCGCTGAAGCCTGGCTGGCAGCAGGAGCGGCAGGCCAATTTCCAACGCGCGGCGATGGAATTTCTAAAACCAGGTGAGCCGGACCTCATTTGTGACATCTGGACCGAAATCAACCGAAACCTTGCCGCCGAACTGGCCGCCGAGGGTTGGCCCGAGCTCAGCGTCGAGCAATTTGTGGCGCGTCGGGAGGTCGTCGATTACCGGGTCATGGAGCGTCTGCGCCGCCGCGTCGAATCGATCATCGAGGACCCGAAAACGGCCGAGGCGCTGAAGCCCTATTACCGGTTCCTATGCAAGCGGCCATTGTCGAGCGACGATTTTTACCCGACCTTCAATCGCCCCAATGTGAAGCTGCTCGATGTTTCGGATACCAAGGGCGTCGAGCGCATGACCGAAAGCGGCTTTGTCGCCAATGGCAAGGAATATGAAGTCGATTGCATGATCTTCGCCAGCGGCTTCGAAGTGACGAGCGATCTTGAGCGCCGCTGGGGCATCAATGTCGTCGAAGGACGGAACGGCGAGTCGATCTACAAGCATTGGGCCGACGGCCCCAAGACGCTCCACGGCACGATGACGCACGGATTCCCCAACCAATTTTATATTGGATATATCCAGGGCGGCCTCAACGCGTCGGTGACCGAGCAGTTCGGGAAGCAGGGCCATCACATCGCCTATATCATCAACGAGACGCTCAAGCGTGGCGCCGCCGTCGTCGAGCCGAGCAAGGAGGCGCAGGACGCATACGTCCAGCGCTTCGAGGAATTAGAGGTCGACCTGTCCGAATTCCAGCAGCAGTGCCCGCCCAGCTATTTCAACAACGAGGGCGAGACGAAACCGAAATGGGCACTGTTCCGGGCCTATGGGCATGGATGGGATGCATTCCTGAAGCTCCTCCAGGACTGGCGTGAGAGCGGCGACATGAAGGGCCTCGTCATCAATAAGTGATCGGAGGGAACCGGCCAGACGCGTATGCGTCGAACCCGCGAGGGTTGTGTTATTTGGACAGGAGAACATCATGAACAAACCGGTCGAATTTGATGTTAACGACCTTACCGAGCCACTCACCTTCCCGGTGAATGCGTATCTGTCCGAAGAGTACGCTCGCATGGAAGGCGACAAGCTATGGGCCAAGGTGTGGCAGCACGCCGGTCGCGTCGAGGAAATTCCCAGCGTCGGCAGCTTCATCACCTATAACCTCGGTGTCGAATCGATCATCGTCATCCGCACCGCCGCTGACAAGATTAAGGCTTTCCACAACGTCTGCTCGCACCGCGGCCGCCAACTGGTCGATACAGTGCCCGAGGCGCACAGCGCCTGCGGCACGCGCAAGCAATTCGTCTGTGGTTTCCATGGCTGGCGCTACGATCTCGATGGCCAGTGCACCTTCAAGCTCGACGAGGGCGACTGGAAGGGCGCACTGACGGAAGAGCGCACGCATCTGAGCGAAGTCAAGGTTGATACCTGGGGCGGCTGGATCTTTATCAACATGGATCCGAATTGCATGCCTCTGCGCGAGTTCCTGGAACCGGCGGCCGGCATCCTCGACCCCTTCTCCTTCGAGAAGATGCGCTACAAGTGGCGCCAGTGGGTAATCTTCGACTGCAACTGGAAAACCGCGATCGAAGCCTTCATGGAGCCCTACCACGTCGAGGGCACGCACACCCAGCTGCTCAAGTACGGCCAGTATTACGCCTACAGCAAGGCTCACGGCCGGCACGGCGTCAGTGGCTTCGACGAGCGCGACGCCACGATGAAGATGAAGCAAAGCAGCACGATCACCCGTGCCGGCCTCGGCGCCGACGCGCGCGTCTCGACCTACGAGCTGCAGAATGAGATCTACACCACGGTCAACAACGCCAGCACTACCGAAACGCTGGTCAACGCCGCGAAGCGTCTGGTCGACGAACTGCCCGAAGGTACCGCGCCGGCCGAGGTCATCAAGCACTGGCTGGCCTCGGCGAAGGCTGACGACGCCGCGCGCGGCGTAATCTGGCCCACCATTACTCCGGACCAGATGTCGGAGGCGGGGCTCGCCTGGAGCATCTTCCCGAACATGTCGATCCTGCAGGGCATCACCTTCGCCCTCTGCTACCGCGCCCGTCCCTACGGCGACGATCCGAACAAGTGCCTGTTCGAGTCCTACGCCATCGAGCGCTACCCCGAAGGCCAGGAGCCCAAGACCGAGTGGGTCTATGCCGATCCGATTGCGGAGAAGTGGGGCAAGGTGCTGGCGCAGGATTTCTCGAACATGGCCGCCGTGCAGCGTGGCATGAAGTCACGCGGCTTCCGCGGTACGCTGCCGAACCCGCATCAGGAGCGCAAAGTCACCAATTTCCACCGCAACCTGGTGAAGTACATGGGAGCCGGTGCGCTGCGCCTGCTGGACAAGTAAGTATGAGCGAGCGTCGGCTGCTGGCGGTGCTCGTGGAGTATCGAAGTGGGGATGCGCCGAAAATTTTTGGAGTCTGGTTTATGTCCATTCCTGGTACACCGACTTCAAGGCGGACTATGGCGCTGAAGCGAAAGGCGCTTATTGACCGGTGCATCTGAACAGCCCCGGTCATTTTTAAAAACCCAACGGATCTAGATAAGGTATAAGACTATGTACGGAGAAGAGAAAACCCCTGCCGCCGGAGTCGCTTCCAGCGACCGCCGCAAGGTAAAGGTTTACGAACGCATCCTGGAGCTGTTCGAAGCCGAAGGAATCAAGACCGTCTTCGGTATTCCCGATCCCAACTTCGTGCACCTGTTCGACGCCGCCGAGCGGCGCGGTTGGGACATCATCACGCCGCACCATGAACTGGCCACCGGTTTCATGGCCGAGGGCTGGGCGCGCATGAAGGGCAAGCCGGCGCTGGCGATCGCCACCCTGGGCCCGGGCATCGCGCTGGCATCCGGTGCCATGATGGACGCACTGGTGGAGAACTGCCCGGTGATCTTCATCGGCGGTCAGCGCGCGCGCATCACCGAGCGCCGCGTGCGTCGCGGCCGCATCCAGTTCATCCAGCAGGAAGACCTGTTCAAGAATTCGGTGAAGTGGAGCACCAGCATCGAGTACGCGGACCAGACCGACGAGATCATCCGCCACGCCTTGCGCGTATGCCAGTCCGGTACGCCGGGTCCGGTCTATATCGAATATCCGTCTCACATCATCCAGCAAGAACTGGAACTGCCGCCAGCGCTACCGCCGTCAGCCTATCGCCTGGTGGAGCCCGGCGCCGACGGCAACATGGTGGCGAAAGCGGCGGAGCTGATCAAAAACGCCGCATGCCCCGTGCTGCTGGTCGGTCATGCCGTGCAGTGCACCCGCGCCGGCCAGAAGGTGAAGGATCTGGCCCAGTTGATGGGCTGCCCGGTGTTGCAGACTTCGGGCGGCACCGCGTTCATCGAAGGCATCGAAGATCGCACCTTCCCGTACCTGTTTGCCGAGGTGGCCGACGATATCGTCGCCAAGTCGGACGTGGTGGTCGCCATCGGCACCGAGATCGGTGAGCCGGTGCACTATGGCCGCGGTTACCTGTGGGCCAAGGGCAATGTGGACCGCAAGTGGATTTACGTGGAGCTGGACCCTGAGGCGATTGGCCAGAACCGTCCGATCGACGTGCCACTGGTGGGCGATCTGCGCACTGTGGTCCCGCAGCTCTGTGCAGCGCTGAAAGGCAGCGGGCGCAAGGAGCATCCGGAGTTGCAGCAGTGGATCGAAGCGGACAAGAAGCGTCTGGCCGCGCTGGCTAAGCAGGACTTCAAGACTGACAGTGGCCGCGTACACACTGGCCAGTGGGTGATCGAGGCTACCAAGGCCATGCCCAAGAACGCTATCCATGCGCGCGACGGTGGTTGCACAGTGATCTTCACCTGGACTTACCTGCAGTCCAAGCCGCACGACGTGATCTGGAATCAGAACTTCGGCTGCCTGGGCACGGGCCTGCCTTATGCGATCGGTGCCTCCATCGCCGATGGCCGCAAGCGCCCTGTGTTGTTTACTACCAGCGATTCGGCCTTCCTGTACCACATTGGCGAGCTGGAGGTGGTGCATCGCTTCAACCTGCCGATGGTCATCGTGGTCGGCGTGGACAACTCCTGGGGCCTGGAAGTCGGCGTATACAAGCGCACCTTCGGTCATGGCAACAGCAACGAGCCGGGCGTGCACTGGAGCAAGGATGTGCGCTTCGACAAGATTGCCGAGGGCTTCGGCTGCCAGGGCATGTACGTGGAAAAAGGCGAGGAGCTCAGCGGCGCGATCGCCAAGGCATTTGCCAGCGGCAAGCCGACGGTCATTCACGTGCCGATCGACCCGGTGATCAACCACGGCGGCAACAAAAATCTGGATACGCCGAACTACGATCGTTTCCGTACTTGGTATGCAGAGGGGCAGCAATAATGCGCAAATATCTCAAGTTTTATATCGACGGTAAGTGGGTTGATCCGGTCGAATTGAAAACGGTGAACGCCATTAACCCCGCGACGGAAGAAGTTTCCGGCACGATCGCACTCGGTTCGGCTGCCGATGTCGACAAGGCGGTGAAGGCGGCCCGCAAGGCTTTCGCGACCTGGTCGAAGACCAGCCGCGAGGAGCGGCTCAAGGTCCTTACGCGCATCCTCGAGGAATACCAGAAGCGTGTCGGCGACCTCGCTTCGGCAATCACCGACGAGATGGGCGCACCGGCTGCACTCGCCAATGGCTTTCAGGTGGGGCTCGGGCTCGGCCATCTGACTACGGCCATCGAAGTGCTGAAGAATTTCAAGTTCGAGGAACAGCGTGGCGCAACGCTGATCGCGAAAGAACCGATCGGTGTCTGCGGCATGATCACGCCGTGGAACTGGCCTATCAACCAAGTCACGGTCAAAGTTTTTCCGGCACTCGCGACAGGCTGCACCATCGTGCTCAAGCCTTCGCAAGAGTCGCATTTCTCCGCCCAGATTCTTGCCGAGATTTTTGACGCCGCGGGCGTTCCGCCCGGCGTGTTCAATCTCATCCAAGGCAAGGGCTCCATTGTGGGCGCGGCGATGTCCACTCACCCGGGCATCGACATGATCTCGATTACCGGTTCGGAATCCGCCGGCATTGAAGTCGCGAAAAACGCCGCGGCCACCGTCAAGCGCGTGTGTCAGGAGCTGGGCGGCAAGAGCGCGAACATCATCCTCGACGATGCGGACTTCGCCAGCAACGTCGGCAAGGGCGTCACCGGCATGATGGTCAACTCCGGTCAGACCTGCAGCGCAACCTCGCGCATGCTAGTGCCCAAGGCCCGCATGAACGAAGCGATCGCTGTCGCCAAGGAAGCTGCTGCCGCGGTGACTGTGGGTGACCCCAAAGGTAATTTCGCAATGGGGCCGGTGGTCTCAAAGGCGCAGTTCAACTCGATCCAGGAATATATCCAGAAGGGCGTTGCTGAAGGCGCCGCGCTCGTGGCTGGCGGCCCCGGACGTCCGGAAGGGCTGACCAAGGGTTTTTATGTGAAGCCCACAGTATTCGCCAACGTCACCAACAACATGGTGATCGCGCGCGAGGAAATCTTCGGGCCGGTGCTCGTGATCATCGGCTACGACAACGTAGACCAAGCCATCGCCATCGCCAACGATACGGAATTTGGCCTCGCCGGCAATGTCGCAGGTAAGGATCTTGAAAAGGCTCGTGCAGTGGCCCGCCAGATCCGCGCCGGTTGGGTGTCGATCAACGACGGATTCGATTTCAACGCAGCGTTCGGCGGCTACAAAAAGAGCGGCAATGGACGCGAGTGGGGCGAGTTCGGCTTCCACGAATACCTGGAGGTCAAATCGCTCCTCGGCTACGCGCCCTGACAAGATCGCCCAATAGGGCGGCTTCCGGGTTTCGTAACACGATTGCCCCTGCTCCCGCACCAAGAGTCCGGGAGCAGCAGGCGGCAGACCAAGAGCGAATGCTGCTGAGCGCAAGCTTATTGACAAATAGTGGAGAGTCGTTTGGATAGACTCACCTCGTTTATTGCGAACGCTTTAAAAGAGGCTTTTTGCAGCTTCAAAGCTTAGCTCGCCGAAGGCGAGACGGTCGGCTGGAACCACCAGTTGGGCGCTTCGCCGCTTTCTTAAGCGCTTCTTCAAAGTGGTGCAGCGCGGTCTCGAAGGCATTTTGGTGTCGATCCCAGCGTCGAGAAGATGCTGTTGCACCCTTTACTTCTTTTTTATCGACGGAAAGGCTGCTTTGTATGTCTATCCAATCCTTTGATAGGTTAAGCAGCCCGTCCTTTGCGTTATTCATGTAATAGTTAAATGTCCACTCCCGATTGCTGCGGTCCTGAGGATAAGTTATGGCGTTGTCAGTCAGCATCTTGCCCAGGAAGGCCTTGGCATCTTTGAGGACGGCAGCTCTGACACCGGTCTTGTCTGCTAGGAATGCAGCTCGCCATAGCGAGAAGCAAATCGCAACCATAGTCTGCGCCTTCTGGGAGAACTCCCTTCCCTTCACCTGCTCCGAATACGTCTCGAAGAGCATGAATAACCACAATGCCGCACGTTGATTTGCAGTGCGGCTATTGACCAGCCAAGACAGATGCTGATGGCTTAGATCATCGTCCTTTGCCAACATCATTCTCTCCGATACACATTGGTAGTTTGTGACGCCCGACACCACAGGCACTATTTGGTAAGCAGCGTATGGTTTTCAATGTAGTGATGCCCTTCGGCAATAACTACAGGTTCATTACAAGTTGAGCAATTGGCGTTCACGTTTATTTTTCCATTGTAAGAAACGCCCTCTGGCATATTCATCGTGATCGTGCTCTTTGTTCCACACGAGCATACGTACTCTCGAGTTACCTGCACATAAATCTCGGCAGAGAGCTTTCCGTCCTTAATCGTTATCTTGGGCATCTGATCCTCCTGTTGACCGGTGTCGCCTTCAGTGAAGCATAACGTGGAGCTAAGCGGCGGCCCACAACGCCGCGCTTGCAGAGCACAAATGCCCGCGACAGGGATGTCCGCTTGAGCGCCGGGTCAGGCCACACCTTTGCTATTCCTTGCCGATGATCGCGGCGGACTTGATGGGGTAGCTGCTGCCGGGGACATTTGGGATGCCTTGAATCACTTGCTGGATCATGAGGTCGATCTGTCGCGCTTTGACGCGCGGTTTCATAATGATACTTGCGGCGCCAACGCTTATCCGCTGGCGGCGGTGCTCAAGATCGTGCCGTCAGCCTACCGTAACCAGCGGCGCCTTTTCCTCCAGGTGTACCAAGCGCCGCAACTTCGCGTCAGTGTTCGCCCCTCTTGCTGCGAAACGCACTGGGCGACATCCCGGACCAGCGCGTGAAGGCATGGGTGAAGCTGCGCCGGTCGGAAAAGCCCAGAAGCTCGCTGATGGTTTCGATATTGATATCGCTGTGTTGCAGCCACTCTGAAGCGAGATGAAAGCGCATCTTGGCGAGACGATCGGCGTAGCTGCTGCCTTCGTCCTGTAGTCGTCGCTGCAAGGTGCGTGGATGTAGTTGCAGCGCCGCCGCCAGTGCTTCGATGCCTTGCCCCAGCAACTGCGGACGCGCGCTCAGCAGCTCATCGATCTGCGTACTGAAGTCTGCCTTGCCGGTCTGGCGCAGGAGGCGCTGCCCGATCAGGGATTCCGCCTGCTGGTGTAGCTCCGGATAAGCGCCACGCAGTGCGCGATCAAGCAGCTTGCGCGGGAAGTGCAGCGAGTTGTGCGTCTCCTCAAAAGCCACCGGCATGTCGAAGAAGCGTTCGCACTCAGTCGCATAGGTTGGCCGCGGATGGCAGAAGCTAATGCGTGCGAAATGGCCCTGCTCACCGATGAGTGAACGACCGAATTTGACGATGCACGCAAACGTTGCTTCGGCCAGGTACGGCTGCAGTTTCAGCACGCGGCCGCGATCGACAAACTCCAGCACCAGCTGCGCTTCTTTGTCCCGCTCATGCAGCGTCACCTGCATCCGAGGGTCGATCAGCATGCGCACCCATTCGAACACGCGCGTGGCGTCGCGCAACGTGGGGCTGGTAGCGATGAAGGTCTCCATATCCGGCAGATATTCGAACGCGAACTGCTCGCCGAGCACAAACGGAAAATGGCGCCCGCGCGCCTGCGCCACGCATGCGCTCATCAGTTCGTTGAGGCGTTCCATGTCCACCAAGACGGTGTTCAGATTGAGCAGGTTGGTTTCAATGCCAATCTGTTGCAGCAACGGCTGGATATTGAAGCCGCAAGTGGCCGCCGCCTTGACCCAGTTAGTCAGCGTGACGAAGGGAACGGCAGGCGGGCGAGACGGTAGCTCGGTCATGCAGCAACAGCATATAGGGCGATGACACCACTATCGGCGCTCGCTGCCACGGCTTCAAGCGGATCGCGCGGCCAAGCGGCTTAGAGTGCCGCCGTTCAACTACCGGCGGCGTGCAGCGCGTTGCCGGCCGCGATCGGATCGCCAGTGCGGTTAAAGGTATCCAACCAGAGTTCGTAGTTGCGCATCGGCCCTTCGTTCCAGGGGTGAAAGCCGGGCTTGAGGTAGGCGAACAAATGTCCCATCACCGGCGGGAACAAGCCGCGCGGACCATACAGCCACCACAGACCATGCAGCCAAAGGCCCGTGCGCTGGCGGAAGTTGAAGCCGTCGCGCTTGAGCATGTGGTTGAGGATCAAGAACACATGCAGCGGGAAAGTCACCATAATTACCAGCATTGACAGGATGCGTACGAAGTAGCCAGCTTTGGCCACCTGCTTGAGCACGTCGAAGGCAACCGCCTTGTGTTCGATTTCTTCGATGGCATGCCAGGCGTACATCGCCCGCACACGTGCATCCACGTGTTCCAACACTTCGCGCCGGTCGAAGAAGCCGTGCGCCATGATCGCCGTAATGTGCTCCACCGCCGCGGTCTGCCCCAGGGTGTAGACCGCCGGCATGACGCGGCGCGCATTGTTCAGCAATTTCGCCTCACGCCGCAGGATGCCGTCGACATCAATGCCTTGCGCTTTCAGGCGCTCATTGAACTGGTTGTGCACCATCGTGTGCTGGCCTTCCTGGCGCGTAAACGCTTTTACTTCCTGTACCAACTTTGGATCGGTGATGCGTTCGCGGTAGTCACGCACGCAGTTGATGAAGAATTTCTCACCCTCGGGAAACAGGGTGGACATGGCATCGAAAAAGCGTGTCTTGAATGGATTGCCGTCGAACCAGAAGCGCGGAATATCTCCATCCAGATCGAAGTCGAGCCTCTCGCGCGGCACGATCGGATACTGCGGCTTCGGATCGGAATACCCCATACAACCAACCTCAAGGACGTCTCGCTGGAAAAGTTAATCGAGCCAGTCCTCTGTGGCTATGATCGGCGGCGACAGCGGGGAATAAAATGCGACAAACGGTGGTGAGCGGCAACAGCTTTGGCGGTTTCGGGGTTTCTTGAAGCCACTTGTTCTCATTGATTTAGATCAATGACGAGCCGATGGGCGATACCGCATCTTGCGCACGTGGTACCGAATTCCTATGCAGATGTTTCCGCACCAGTCGGTGGGGCGATAAGAGCCAGCCACCATTTTACGAAGGAGGGCATGGTCATGTTTCCAGCTATTCATCTTTCATTCTTGGAAGTTGCATTTGGTGCGCAATTTCTTGGGGCCGCCGTATTGCTCACCTCCGTAATTCTGGTGGACAAGTTGTATACAAGGCCGCCTCAGCGTGAGCGGCTGAACGCGCGCTTCCGGCATTCACTGCTGCGCAAGATGCTGATGCTTCGTGGGCAGGATACGGAGGTTTATCTGCAGACGGTCTCAACGGCCAGCTTGGATCGCTCCTTGGAGAAATGCAGTGGCTGCTCTCAGAAGCAACGATGCGAGACCGCTTTGCGCGATGGGGATGTTTCCAGCTTCGCGTTCTGCCCTAACGAAAGAGTGATCGAGCAGCTTCCGCAAGTCCAAAGCGTGCAGTACAGCTCGATTCCCGCACACCCCTAGTCCGCCTTCTCATAGAAGGATCGAGCGCTGGCGCTGCCCGAATGCGCGAAGGCAAGCCAGCGCTGATTTGCCGGAGAAGCCTCCGACACTCTGATAAATAGTTCGTAGGATCGGGCGAGCGAAGCGCCCAGCAGGCGTTCGCATTCATTCGCCCGGCGGCGAGGATGGTTCCAGCCCAGCAATGTGGACGGAGTGTTTCGCTTCGACCACAGGTCCCGGCACCATGCAGGCACGCATCTGCTTCAGCTCCTCGGTGTCGTGAAAATCGCGGTAGGGCGTCAGATCAAGATTATCCGGCACGCGGGACAGACTCTCATCGCCGATGACCTTGATATATTGCTGCATGAAATCGTCGTAGGCTTCCCAGGTAATGCCCTCGCCACGGACGGAGGCTTGCTCGGCGCGCAGCGCGATCTGATGCGCGTGCAGATAGTGCAGGCCGAGCAGCTGAATCAGCGATTTCTCCACCGCTTCGTGGACGATCAGGAAGCGATCAGTCGAAACGTGGCGGCCCTGCCAGGTGAAACCCTCGGGCATATGGCGGTCGATGAAGATGATATGGCCGTCAAGGCTATAGCCAGCGAGGTAAGGAATGTCGTAATCGCGGTTAAGGTGGATCCGCTCGCGGATGGCCCGCACCGCGTGATCAATCATCTCCTGTGAGATCAGCCACTGCGCGACATGATGAGGTTGCGATGTGGCCTCCTTTCCATTGCGCTTTTCGTACATGATGAGCTCCTTCGCTTGTCAGGACCTGAATCAGCGTAGCTTGCATGAAAAGACCAGCGCAATGTGGAGTTTGTGCGAGCACGTTGTGTCTGATAGGTCTATATACGCGCCGCTGTGTAATTCGTTAGGCGTCACGGAGTAGTGTTCATGCCATATATCGACTGGTCGGATCCTGATGAAATGTTCGGGTTGCTGGTCGAATTCGTGGCGGATGAGCGCAGTGAGGCCGAGGACGATCCGAAGCGCCGGCGGTTCCTGGCGAAGCTGGTCTCAGATCTCATGGCGCTGCAGGAACGGTTCGGCGCATTATCAGCCGCAGAAGGAATAGAGTCATTGCGGAGTATCCGCAGTTCCATCGACGACGAGTTCGAGAACGATCCCGTAGTGGAACATTTGGGAGCTTGCGTTGAGGAGCTTGAGCGTATCCACGGTCAGCGTATCGACTGACGTGGATTAAGCCGACGCCTCTTCAGAAATCTGTTTTCTAGAAGCCGATGTTGAGCGCCGCCGGCACGGTTCCGTCTTTAGCGCTTTATGGCGGCGCGGAAGTTCTCGTCTTTGAGAAACAGGGAGGTGTTATCCGCGCCGAGATGGGTCCATTTCAGGTTGAGGCCGCCGTCGACGAGTATGGTCTGGCCGGTGATGTAGCTGGACAGGTCCGACAGTAGAAAAAGAATGGCACCGGCCTGCTCATCAGGCTGGGCGCGCCGTCCCATGGCGATGGCGCGACGGTCGCGTTCCGCATCGTCATCGATGTAGGCGCCCGATCCCGGCGTCACCGTCGTACCGGGAGCGATGGCGTTGACGCGGATGTTGTCGAGTGCCAGCTCGACTGCCAACGTGCGGGTTACCGCGACAATCGCTGCCTTCGCTGCACCATAGGCGAGATGGAAAGGCGCTGAGTTCATGCCGCTGATTGATGAGATAGAGACGATCGAACCAGGAAGCCCTTTCTCCTTCAATTCCGCGGCGACGGCCTGACTCATGAAGAACATCGTCTCCAAATTCTGGTTGAAGAGCGCCTGCCAGTCAGACCGAGTCACCCGGGTTGCACGCATCCAGGTGGATCCCGCCGCACCGCCCGCGATGTTGGCGAGACCGTAGAGCGTGCCTTTCGTACGGCGCACCTGCTCCATGGTTGCAGCCACGCCTTTATCGGTCGAAACATCGGCCACCACCGGCACGATCGGCAATCCTTTAGCGATCAGAGGCGCAATGTTCTTATCGATTTTCTCCTGAGCGCGGCTCACTGCGACCACAGTCGCTCCACGCTCAGCGAGCATGCGCGTGAGACTCGTCCCAATGCCGCCGCCCGCTGCGCCGGTCACTACAACGATGCGGCCGTTAAAATTCAAGGGAGTCTGTTCCATAACTTGTCTCACTAACTTTCACGGGATCGACTAGGAAAAAGTCACTGGTGCCGCCGGTCATCGCGGAATCGCGCTCACCCCTTCCGGGCCATTTCGAAACTATAGCGGAGATGGTCGACATGGCCCGAAGGGACAACCGGAAAGATTAGAGCTGTATCCGTACTCCGGATCGCGTCGATCTGTGCGTCCACCTGTTCGATTGACCATGCAGGGAGGTACACGCCTGGCGATTCGGCGACAAACGCGCGCGCGGCACGACCGGCCATGGAACTCAGCATCTCGCCCGTGATCGAGCAGGATTCATGCGCCAGCCAGCCGACCACAGGTGCCACCATTTCCGGATCCATCGGCGGATAGGCGCTCGTATCCAATCCCTCGGCCATGCGTGTCACGGCTCCGGGCAGGATGACGTTGCACTTCACGCCCTCTTCAGCTCCCTCAAGCGCGACGACATTGGACAATCCGATCACGCCCGCCTTGGCGACGCAGTAATTCACCACGTTGCGATTGCCATACAGACCGTTGATCGATGAAGTCAGCACGATGCGACCGTAGCCCGCCTTGCACATGAGAGGAAAGGCCGGGCGCACAACATGGAATGCTCCACGCAGATGAACGTCGAGGACCAATTCAAAATCCGCGTACGACAATTCTTTCAAGGAACCGCGGCGAACAATCCCGGCATTGTGGATGAGGATGTCGATTCGCCCGAAATTGTCGAGCGCCGATTGGATGATGGCCTTGCCGCCTTCGGGCGTCGCCACAGATTCGGTGCAAGCGACTGCCTCGCCGCCCGCGGCCTTGATCTCCTGCACGACTTCTTCCGCGGGACCGACATCGGTGCCGTCGCCCTTCAGGCTGGCACCTGGATCGTTGACGACAACCTTTGCGCCCCTCGATGCAAGCAGCAGGGCATAAGAGCGACCCAGGCCTCGTCCCGCGCCTGTGATGACGGCTACGCGACCGTCGAATCTGAGTTCCGGCATCGGGCATTCCTCTCCGTTGTCATTACAACAAACAAACTACGCGCTCAGGCCACGACCTTTGATGCGCGCAACTTCGCGATCTGCTCGGACTTGAGTCCAAGAATATCTTTCAGGATCTCATCGGTATGTTGCCCAAGGATCGGAGGCGCAGTCGGAACCGGTTGTGGATCGCCTGCAAATTTGATTGCGCGATTCACGATTGGAATCTTGCCCAATGTCGGATGTTCCGTCTCGACCACCATTTCCCTGGCAACCGCCTGAGGCTGTGCAAGCGCATCCATGATGCCCAATATCGGCGCATGCGGAACCTCGTAGCGCGTGAAAAGGTCCACGAGTTCCTGCACGGTTTTCTGGCGCGTGAATTCGGAGATCCTCTCATTCACCAGCCGGCGATTGTCGCGCCGCTTCTCTATGGCGTCGAAGCGGGGATCCTTGATCCAGTCCTGCATTCCCAAAGCCTGGCAAATGCGCGCCCAGAAGCTGTTCATCAGGCAGGCGATGATGATGGATCCGTCCTTCGCCGGAAATGCGCCGTAAGGAACCAGATTGGGATGCTCGGATCCCTGAGGTTTCGGATCCTGCCCGGTGAAAAACGCCAACTGCGCTAGGTAGCCGAGCATGCCGATCATGCCGTCGAGCAGGCTGATATCAATTAAACGTCCGTGGCCGGTGACGCTGCGCTCGTACAAGGCCGCCAAAATGGCGATCGGGCCGTTAATGCCACCAACCAGATCCCCGAGCGGAATACCCAGCTTCGTGGGCGCGCCTCCGGGTTCACCGTTGACGCTGAGAGCACCTGACAACGCCTGCAAGACGATGTCGAAGGATGGCCGGTCACGCAGCGGACCCGTCATTCCAAAACCGGAAATCGCGCAGTAGATCAGCCGCGGATTCGCGGCGGAAAGGGCTTCATATCCCAAGCCCAGCCGATCCATCACGCCCGGGCGATAGTTTTCGATGACGATGTCGCATTTGGCCGCAAGATCTTTGACCAGAGCCACACCAGCCTCGGTTTTCAAATCCACGACGATGCTCTTCTTGCCGCGGTTCACGCTCAAGAAGTAATGGCTTATGTCCTCGCGGAACGGCGGGAAGAGACGGGTTTCGTCCCCGCCTTCGGGCGGCTCGATCTTCAACACTTCCGCGCCGAGATCGGCAAAAGCGAGAGAAGCCGCTGGTCCCGATAACACGCGAGTGAAGTCGAGAACACGAATGCCCTGAAGAGGACCGGCCCATTTCGGAGTAACACTTTCAGGCATATGCGCTACCCCGTGCTGCGTTGCGTGTCGCCGTTGGCTTTAGAGCGTCGCATAACACGCTCTAATACACGACCGCGATTTTCCAAAGACCTGGCAAGCATCGCCATTGGAATAATAATGACGGAGTCGATTACAGAAATCATCGCATAGTTCGCTGCACTAGCACCTGCCCATTCCGGGCGCGCCCGCTTGCAGGCGAGCGCGACCAGAATGCAGGTCAAGCGAATGCTGGATCAGCGAGCAGAGCGGCTCGGCAATTCGACGATGGCTGCGCCGGTTGCGGACAGCTCACTGCGATGTGTCTGGGCCTTCTGGCTGATTTCCACCAGATGCTTGCCGCCCTCTACAAATTTGCGGGTGACGGTACCTTCGATGATGATGGCATCGCCGTCCGGATTGTGGCGGCGGACCTGACACTTGGCCTTCTGCAGGAAGCCGGCATCGCCCATCCAATTGGTGATCTGGTGCGTCAACCAGGAGCAGCGCTCAGGGCCGTAGTCATAAGCGCCCGGTGCGCCCACCTCGAGTGCGAACGCTTCGTCCCAGTGAACGCGCTCGGGGCAATCCGGCACGTTGAAGCGATTCCTGATGCCCAAGCCCGGATGCTTCGATTGCATCTTCCACGCGAGCTTATTGGCGCGGATATAGAGACCGCCCCAGCCCTGCGCGTAGCAAATAAAGCCGGTGACAGTCATCGGGCCTTTCATCATGCGCGGGAGCGCCTCGCCTTCCTTCACATCTTCCCAATAGCGTGGAGTGGCGCCGCGAATTTGCTCGGCCTCGTACAGCTTGTAGAACTCGGCGAGCTGTTCCTCGGTGTAGCGCTCGACGCGGCCGCGCGCTTCCGTGTATTTCGTGCCGCGCTCGCGAGCTTCGTCGCGGTCGGTGCGGAACACCCAGGAATCGGCTTCAGCAACCATGTCGCCCTTCTGGTTGAAGAAATCGACGTGATAGATCTGCTGGAAAGCGCGACCGGCAAACTTGGTCTTGTGCTCGATCAGATCCTTGAGGTGTGCCTGAGTGGAGATGGTGTAGCCGCGCAGGACGTTCTTGTGCCACGTCCAGTCCGCGCCGGCCCACATGGCATGCACACCGGAGAGACCGCCACAATAACCGGAGACAATACGGCTGGTTGATAGCAGAAAGCTGGGCAACGCGACGATGGTCCCGTACTTGCTCTTCTCGGCATAGGCCGGATCGCACCAGAGTGGATTGTCGTCGCCGATGCCATGCGCATAGTGGCGAATCGCGTCACGGGTCGCCTCGTAGTTCCAGGGCTCCAGCGTGTCGGTGATCTTGACGCCAATGCGCTTGCGGAGGTCTTCGAGCCCCTCCTCGGTTATTTTCGGAAATTTGCTGGTGCTAGTGGACATTCTCTTCTCCTGCGATTTCAGTTGTTGACCGCGGCCGCCGCAGCGGCTTCGCGATCGCGTAAAACTTTACGGTGAACTTTTCCGGCCGGCGTCTTGGGAAGCTCACTCACAAACGCGATATGCCGCGGAAATTCGTGCTGACTCAGCCGCTCGCGCGTGAATTTCTTCAGCTCATCGACATAGTCGTTGCTGGGTGCACGGTCGCTGACGATGAACGCCTTTGCGACCTGCCCGCGCGTTGCATCCGGCACGCCGATAACGGCCGCTTCTTTCACATCCGGATGCTTCAGCAAGGTGCTTTCGATCTCGACCGCGCTCATGGTCCAGCCGGCGGAAATGATGACGTCATCCGCGCGGCCGCAATGATAGAAATAGCCATCCTCGTCGATCTTGGCGAGGTCCTTGGTGGTCTCCCACCCTTCACGTCGCCACAGCATGAGCTCACCGACGATGCCCGGTTCTGTCGGACTACCGTCCGGCTTCTGCACCTGGAGCTTCAAACCGGGCACCGGCTTGCCCAATGAACCCGGCTTGACGACGTAGTCGTCAGCACCAGGGTAGTTGACCAGCACCACGCCGATCTCGGTGGTGCCGTACATGCTGCACGCCGGTACATGGAAAGTCTGATCGATGAACTCCAGCGTCGCCGGATCGATGGGCTCGCCGCTATAGGAAAGCTTGTTGATCGCGAAAGTGAAGTCGCCTGCCTTGCCGGAGTTTTTCATCATCCGGTAATGGGTAGCCGCCGCCGCCAAGTTCGTGATCTTGTAATCCTGCAGCGCCTTCATCAGTCGCACCGCATCGAAGCGACCGGCGAAAGTGCCGGTAGTGACGCCCAAGCCCAGCGGCGCCAGCGTGCCGTGCCAAAGGCCGTGGCCCCAGGCGGGCGAAGAAGGACAAAAGAATTCATCGCCCGGCCGGATACCCGTTCCGTACAGCGCCGCAAACATCAGCGTCACCAGCGCGCGATGCGTGTGCTTGACCGCGGCCGGTAATTCACGGGTGGTCCCGGATGTGTACTGGAACACTGCCAGATCATTGGCGTGGGTCACCGATTTATAGGTTTTCGGAAAGCGTGCAATTTCATCAAGCAAGCTGGCGCCAACCACGACGACGCGAACACCTTCGATCTGATTGGCGATCGTCGCCTTTTCCGCATTGGTGATCAGCAGCTTCGGCTTGCAGTCATCGACTCGCAGGCGCAGTCCGTCGAGACCGAAGAGCGTGAACATCGGGACACTGATCGCTCCCATCATCATCGCGCCAAACAGGCTGATGTAGAACGGCAGCGACGGCTCCAGCATAAAAGCGATGCGGTCGCCCGGTTTAACACCGTTCTCCACCAGCCAATGTGCGAAGCGCGCGGAACCGGCGGCGATATCGTCGAAACTCAGGATCTCATCTGTTCCGTCAGCATGCGCAATACGCACGGCAGTGCGCCCCGAACCATTCGCATGGCGGTTTATGCACTCGTGGGCAATGTTGAGGTATTCGCTATTACCGTCGAAGAGTTCCCACAGCGCCTTTGAATTGGCGAACTGCTGGGCATCTGCGTAGCGGGTGTAGTCCGTGAGCTTCGCCATAAGTTCTAACAGTACTTTTTGTCGAGGTTGCCGCGATTCGCGTCGCAATTCGGACTGGCGGCAGGATGCCACAAGAATCCAGCTGTTGCAAATATAGAACGTCATTCTATATATTGAATATTATGTCCCGTTCGACTATCCCTAGAAATGACTAACAAACGGAACCGTCTCCCGTCACTCGAACACGAGCTGGCGAAGGTCGTCGAAGCGAGCAAAGCGCCCGCTATCTCGCGTGCTGCAGCGGTTTTGCGCTTGCTTGGGAAAAGCGATACGCCGCTCGGCGTGCAATCCATCGCACGCCAGCTGGGCCTGGTGCCGAGCACCTGTCTCTACGTGCTCAGAGCGTTGGTAGCCGAAGAGTTTGTGTCCTTTGATCCCGACACAAAACGGTATTCGCTAGAAGCGGGCGTACTTACGCTCGCGCGGCACTGGCTTAGACGCAACCGGTTCAATGATCTGGCCCAGCCGGTGCTGGATCGTCTCAGCAAAACCTTCGATGTGACACTGCTTGGCGTACATATCGTTGGCCTTGAGCACATCATCGTGGTGACCGTCTCCCAATCGGGAAACAATTTTCAGCTCAGTACGCAAATCGGCAGCCGCTTTCCCGCGCTGATCAGCGCGACGGGTCGGTGCATCGCGGCGTTCGGCGATCACGCCGAGGCCGAGCTGGAGTCCCGTTTCAAGACGCTGCGTTGGGATGAACCGCCAACATTCGACGAATGGAAAGCGCAGGTCAGTCAGACGCGCGCGCAAGGCTTTGCCGTCGACGCCGGCAACTATATATCCGGCGTGACCGTGGTCGCCGCCCCTGTGTGGAATGCACGCCAGAAGCTGAGTCATGCACTCGTCGCCATCGGTATCGGTAGCGCGCTGAAACGAAGCGGACTGCCCGCGCTTCAAAAGGCTCTTCTTTCCGCCGCGCAGACATTGTCGTCCCAACTCTGCGGCGAGGTTTCACCGGAATAGAGCGTGGTCTCAGCCGAATATCGCCACCGTCTGACGCGCGAGCATGATCAGCGTGCCGTCTTGTGCCCACAACGCCATATCCTGGACCGAATAGCCTTCCCGGAAATCCTCGCCCACACTGCGCAGCAAGTACCATGCGTCGCTGGGTGCACGCAACGCCGCGGCCGCATCGATCATCTCGATCGACCAGGTGACAGAGCTGGCCGGCACGGGTTCCGAAAGCATCGTATAGACAGCGGCCGGCGGCGTATCGCAAATGGCGATCACTCCCGCCAAGCTCGCCATGGCGCCGGGATCGCGGTGGCGCAGCCACAATAAAAGTTCAGGCGTCTCGGCGTTGCTCACCAGTCTTTGTCCGCCGGCCACAAACACTTCGAAATGCTGCGTGAATGGCGGCTTGCCTGAGCGGAAAAGCGCCTTCGTTGTGCCCGGCAGCGGCGCTTGCGGCATGGGGTGCGCACGATAGCTGTACTTACTGTCGCGGGCCGCGCCGAAACTGAAAGTCGCTTGGGCCGCCAACGAGCCTTCCGCGCTCAAGTCAACAGTGACGAAGACGCTCGACTTTCCGCGCCGCAACACGCGAGGCGTCATTTCAACCGCACCGCCCGCGGGCCCGACAAAGGTAAATTGCGCTGAGCGCAAGGGCGGTAAATCAGTGACGGCGCGCTCGGTCGCAGCCAGACACAGCGCTGCGGTCAAGCCGCCAAAAGTGGTGCGACCTTGTTGCCAATCCTCGGGTATGTCGATGTGGTACGTGCTACCTACGCCGCGAATGGCGCCCAGCAAAGCGGAAAATGACGTCATGTTTGTGGAGCGTTCTCAATCCGGATTCCGAATTGTTGCAGATGGAAGACTTCGCGGTCACGTGCACGCTCTCCCGTGCGGAAGCGCCATCCTGCACGCCATGTTAAAACGCAGTGGAGTTAAAGTACGTGTCTCGCGCGAAATGGCGGAGGTGGACCGATGTGCGACGAAAGTGACTTCGGCGGATTCAGCCAGCGGCGGCGCGGCATATCGCGGCGCACTTTTGGCGCGATGGCGATCGGCACGGGACTCGCGATGTCGCTACCGCGGATCGCCGGTGCGGCGGAAACCAAAGGCTCGGATGTCGAGATCAAGACACCCGACGGCACCGCTGACGCCTTTTTCGTGCGCCCGAACAAAGGTAAGCATCCCGGTGTGCTCATCTGGCCTGACATCTTGGGTTTGCGTGTGGCATTCAGGGACATGGCGACTCGCCTTGCCGAGAACGGCTACGCGGTACTTGTCGTCAACCCCTTTTATCGCAGCAAACGCGCGCCGACCGCTCCGGAGCACTTTGACTTCAACAACGCCGCGATGCTGGCCGCAGTGATGAAGCTCAAGGATTCGCTGACCGTGGAGACAGCGCAGACCGACGCCAGGGCATTCGTTGAATTCCTCGATAAGCAATCTGCGGTCGATGTAAAGCGCAAGGTCGGCACGATGGGCTATTGCATGGGCGGACCGCTGGTGTTGCGCACGGCCGCCACGTTGCCTGATCGCGTGGGCGCCGGTGCCACCTTCCACGGCGGCGGCCTCGTCACAGACAAGGCGGACAGCCCGCATCTACTCATTCCGAAGATGAAGGCGCAGTTTCTTATCGCGATCGCAGAGAACGACGACGCGAAGGAGCCGACCGCGAAAGATACTCTGCGTGCCGCGTTTGCGGCGGCGAAGCTGCCAGCGGAGATTGAGGTGTATGCGGGCACCAAGCATGGCTGGTGCCCCACCGACTCACCAGTGTACGGCCATGATCAGGCAGAGAAGGCGTGGTCGCGCATGCTGGCACTCTTTAAGACGGCGCTGTAACGCATCGTCACACTGACGTTGCGGGTTTAACCAGAACACTCGCAATTCCGATGCTGTGGCCGATCGGGTGGGTTCTGGGGTCTGAATATCTGGGCGAATTGCCGCGTCGAGCGTCGAGCGGGCTTCCCAACCAAGCCGCGCAATTCATCGACCGACCGCTTTCTTTTTATCAAGGGGAGCAGCGGAGTCGAACTCAGCCCATTTCGGTCGTTCCTGAACGGCCGCTGTCAGGCGATCAAGCTATAAGATTGTGGGCACACTGCGCTTTCCCACCCTTGCTGCACCTCGAAGTTCAAGAAGGCACCATTTGCACAAGCACACTATGCAAGTGCCGCCCGGAAAACCACCCACTTCGCAACGGCCCGCCGTCTGCTCAAAGTCAATGCGGCCCAGCTGCCGAAGAACAACCGCCGTGCGCCGAAGATCGTCCACGTTCCACGCAAGGCGCTCGATGCCTTGGTGGTCACCACGGAAATAGCCACTTATGACGGAAGGCAAGACATGACGCCCTGGCGCCGTTTATCCCCGGCAGGCTACTACCGGCGTTCAGTCGTCACTGAGTGAGATCGCGTTCGATGGGCAATGGCTGACAGCCGTGCGCACTTTATCCTCGAATTCCGGTGGCACCTCGCCGACCCGCACGACGGCGTAGCCGTCGTCGTGCAGTTCGAACACTTCGGGGCAGAGCCCCAGGCAAGCGCTGAAACCCGCGCATATGCCCGCGTCGACACGGACTTTCATTTTGAACCTCCGGACACCGGGTCGAACTCCAGGTTAATGTGAGTCAATCCCCGCAGTATGAAAGTTGGCAGATAGCTGTAGCGTCGTGCGCCCGACGGCCCGTGGACTTTCTCGGAGATGCGAATGTCGCGGGTTTTGTCGAACATGCGATTGAGACTGACGACCGCTTCGGCCCGCGCCAGCGGAGCGCCGGGACAGGTGTGGCGGCCGCGGCCGAATGCCACATGCAAGCGGGCGTTCTCCCGTTCTATCTGGAACTCTCCGGGTTTTTCGAACTTGCGGGAATCCCGGTTGGCGGCGCTGTTTGCGATATACAGAAAGCTGCCAGCCGGAATATCGACGCCGCCGACCTGCGTCGGCTTTTTCGCCAATCGGAAGTCGCCCTTGACTGGGCCCTCTATGCGCAGGCACTCCTCGACAAAATTGGGGATGAGATTGCGATCCGCGCGAAGGCGTTTCTGGAGGTCGGGGCGATCGCCGACCACCTGGAAGGCGTAGCTGAGCAGTCGCACCGTGGTTTCCTGCCCGGCGGCGAACACGTTGGCGGCAATCCGGGCGACATCAAGAGGCGTCGGCACCGACTTGTCGGGAAAGGTGGCTTTCGCGAGCCCAGAGAGGATATCTCCTCTGGGATTGCGCCGGCGGTCTTCGATATACGCCGAGAAGGTGCTGTATAGCCATTCCAGCGGCGAGTGCTGGACTTCGCCGTCCACGCCGCCAATCCCGGCTACGCCACTCTCTTGCTCCTGGCGTATGAGTCGCTTACGAAACTGTATCCGGTCCTCGGCTGGCACGCCCAAGAGATCGGAGACGACGAGCACGGCGAAAGGCTGGGCAAAGGCGCCCATGAACTCGCACTCGCCACGGGAAATGAAGCTGTCGATCTGCTTATCGGCCAGCTCCCACATGAATTCCTCGTTTTCCTTGAGGCGCTTTGGGGTGATCAGGGCCATCAGTAACGCCCGGTGGTCGGTGTGCTTCGGCGGATCCATGGTCGGGAGCTGATCACTGAATGGCGTTTTGTCGCGGTAGGCTTCGATCAGCTCGGAAACGTCCTCGTTTTCATGTCCCTTCAGGGGAATGGGGCAGCCCGCAATCGGTCCAGTGGTCGACATGCAGGACGAAAAGCGATCGGGATCGTTGTAGATCTCAAGGGCTTCGTCGTAGCCCGTTACCATGACGATGCCCTGATGCGGCTCACGCAGTACCGGAGACTGCTGTCTCAGGTAATCAAAATAGGAGTACGGATCGTTCACGAACCGGTCGCTGCGGAAGAAATCGTACTTTTCAAACTCGTGTTGCTTATCGTTCATATTGGCTCTCTATTCGAGCTTCTGCCGGCGGCGGAAGCGTTTACCACCAATAACCGGGCTTGCCTGGGATAGTTCCGGGGGCACGGGATGGGCGCCGCCGACATGCCCACTTTTCACAACCGGCTGAAAGCCAAGCGGGCACATGGGAGTATAAGTAAACAATGTGGCGCCCTCCAAACATCCGGAATAAAGAGGGCGGAGTAAATAAAATCACACGTCCGATCAGCCTCTGCCGGTCACAGATCGCCAGCACCTGCTTGAACACCGCGGCGATGGTGGTGAAATGCGGAACCGGAGCGCCGGATAGGGCGATCAAGGTCACGTTATCCCGGCAGGCCCACTCGATCCCCCGTGAGCTGACAATGCCGCGCGAATAGGCGAACAGGAACTTAAGTCTGTCTTGAAAAACAGCCGTCTGCTTCCATCGATTGGCTTTCTTACTGGCGCTGAGAACGCTAAGTGCGGGTTCAGGCGATAGGCTCGTCACATTCCATCTTGGCGCAGTTGAGCGGCCGACCGCAATCGGGATCATAAGTCGTGACTCGGTGCATCAAGCCGGTATTGTCCCACCACGGAGCTCACAGACCGGTATTCATGGACTATCGTGCGCCCCGAGTAACAAGGATTTCACATTACCCTGCGCGCGATGCATAGCAATCAGAAGATATAAGAGCGTAAACAGGCCTCCCATCAAGCAAAGCAAAGCGAATACGGCACCTAAAGCTTTCGATTTCTCGCGCCAGAACACCCAAATCGCGAAGAGCAGTAGATGTATGGAAAAGTCGGTGTTGAATTGGGCGCGCCATGGTTGCAGGAAGTCGGACAAGAACACCATTCCGCCATCGCTTCCGAGTTCATGTAGCGCGCGCCAAGTAATTCCCACGAGTGAGATCCACAGAAGTACAACGAGGACCTTCAACGCTTTCACAATTTTCCCCTCAGCAGTCATTGCAGCTCGATTCAAAGCGGCCTCTGCGACGCGAGACTAAAAATCGCTGACGATCGGCTCACTCCGCGCACACGGTTCTACCAATAAGCGAGATTCACCTTGCCGCAATCAGTTGGAGTAGCGGCCGCCGTTAACGCTCAAGGTGTGGCCAGTGATATAGCCGGCGTCCTCAGTGGCCAGAAAGGCGATCGCGGCGGCCATGTCCTCCGGACGTCCCGGACGTTTCATTGGGGAAGCGGCAGCGATCTTCTCGACACTGGCGGGCAGATCGCCCGCGCGTAGCATCGGCGTGTCGACGAAGCCCGGTGGCACATTGTTGACCGTAATGCCGGCCGCTGCCAGTTCCTGCGCCAGTGCCTTAGTGAAGCCGATGACGCCACCTTTGGAAGCGGCATAGTGGACCATGCGCGCCGAGCCGGTCTGCGCGCTCGACGACGAGACGTTGATGATCCGGCCCCATTTGGCGGCGAGCATGTCCGGCAGCACGGCCTGCGTACAGATCAGCATGCTCTTGAGGTTGACGCTCATTACCCGGTCCCACAGTTCTTCGGTGATTTCCATGAAGGGCGTAAAAGCGGGAATGCCGGCGTTGTTGACGAGAATGTTCACCGGTCCGAACCGTGCGCGCACTGCCGCGACTGCAGCATCGATGTCGGCGCGTTTGGACACATCCACCCGCGACGCGATCGCCTGGTGGCCAGCCCGGGTCAGTTCGGCGGCAGCGGCCTGGGCTCCGGCTTCGTTGAGATCCCAGATCGCGACCTTGGCGCCTTCTTTGGCGAAACGTTGTGCGGTGGCCAAGCCGATGCCCGACGCGGCGCCTGTAACGACGGCAACTTTTCCGACAAGTGATGACATAGTTATTGCTCGTGATTAGTTCAGCGGCAGCTCGACGTCGACCACGCCGGTGGCGAGCTTGGTGCCTTCCTGGTTGGTCATGGTGACTTCAAGGCGTACCAGCGGCACGCCCCAGTCCGTTTCCCCGCGCTTTTCAGCGACCTCGGCATTCATGTAGGTCACATCGCCTTCAAGCGCCGGTCCGCGGAACGAGGCATTAGAGTACCGCACGTAGCCTTTGTGCCCAGCCCAGTAAGCGACGTAATCGGTCACCCAGGCGCCCATGGTGGCGCCGTAGCCGTAGGCGCGTGGCATGCCGATCGCGCCCGCCTTGTCGGAATCCACGTGACCGCGCGAAGGGCCCATGTACAGGCCGTCGCGAAGGCGCGGGTCGATCATGGCGCCCTCCTCGTCGAAGCCAAAACCTTCGACCCAGCCCGGGTCCTGATTGATCCAGGGGTCGGGTACGCCCGCCGGTGCCACCCAGCGGAAACTGCCCCAAACATTGAACACGAAGGCGCGGTATTCGGTGGCGAAGCTGACCAGAGTGTGCGGACCAATCACACGGCGTGGCAGCCGGTCGCCCACCGAGACTTCCTCATAGCGCGGCGAAATGCCCTGGCGGTTGGACATGATCCAAGCGTGCCGTTCGCGGTCGACGGCTTCGCGCTGTTCGCGCGTCCAGCGTGGAATGGCGCCGGTGGAGGTGTTGTGCATGCCGCGCTTTTCCGCTTCGGCCGCCAGATAGCGAATCGAGGTGGAGCGCACTTTGCTTACCGGAACGCCGTGCTGGTTGATGTGTAAGGTGTCGCCGCGCGAGAACAGCGTGGGGCCGGCGAACTTGGTATCCGTCAGCTTGTAGTCGTGGAAACGGCGCTGCTGCGTCAACCGGTCGCCCGGCCGCAAGCGCGGGCCGTAGTGCCACCATTCCTCGCCACCGAACAATAGGTGCGAGCCGGGAATGAGGCCGACGCAGGCCGGCTGCACGCCGTGGCCGTAGTCGATTGCCACGGCGAATGATTGTGGCGCGACGATGTCGCCGAACTGCGAGCCCTTGGCGAATTTGTCATCCCAATGCACCGGATTGGGATAGTCCATCGCCATGACCCAGCGTCGGATGTCGGTTGCCGAGGATGACTCGATCAGCTCACCACCGCCCACTTCCTGTCCAACACGTCGCTCGACATCGCTTAAATCCATCGTCACCAATTCAGCTATCGTTGCGGCATTGTTCATGATCGTTTTCTTCGCGACTGCTTTTGATTATTTGTAAGATCGTTTGTAAGGATGAACAAAACTTAAAGAGTGGTTTTGCCTGCATTTATGAGATTACCCCAGTGCTATCAGGCGCGGCACGACCGTTTCGGTTTCCGCGCCGGTGATGCCGGCGGAGTAGAAATTGTGACGAAGACATCGCAGCCAATGAGTTGGCGCACAGACACCGTTATCTCGTAGCACTGCTCCGGCGTGCCCCGCACCTGCAGGCCAGTGTAAAAATTCATGTTCTTCTTCAGGCCCCGCCTTTCCAGCGCCGCCGGAATTTCCGGTTTCGATTCGAACAAATTCATGCCCTACACCACCAGCGCATCAATCGCCAGATCATCTTAGCGAAGCATAAACCAATAAATCAACATCATTGTTGATTATCTGTCGAATTCCGATAGATAGGTTGGTGTCTATAGCTTTAGTGTTCGTGCGACCGTTTGTTTACCATCGAGCGACCCGCGCGCCGGCCCCGGTACGAAGCATTTATTATTGCCTGCCAAATTGCTGCAGCGCGCAACAAATGAGCGACGCGAAGCCATAAACGAAGTGCCCATATGACGATCCAGCAGTGGCCCCATGTGGCCGTAGTAACCGGTGCCAGCTCGGGCATCGGCAAAGCGACAGCCAAGGTGCTCGCGGCCAAAGGCTGGCGCGTGATCGGTTTGGGTCGCGATGCTGCGCGTTGCGCGGCGGCGGCGGCGGAATTGCGTGCCGCCGCTGCGCCGGGCGTGCAGGTGGAGATAATCCGGGCCGATCTATCGCTCCTGGTGGACGCCGCGCGCGCCGCGCGCGAAGTGATGGCGCGCACCGAGCGGATCGACGTGCTGATCAACAATGCCGGCGGCGTTGCCAGGGAGATGGTGATCACGGCCGAAGGCAATGAGGGCACCTTTGCCAGCAACCATCTGGGCCCTTTCCTGTTGACTCAGCGGCTGTTGCCGTTGCTGCGCACCGCCGCGGCGGGCTGCCCGGGCGCGGCGCGGATCATCGCCGTGTCCTCGAGCGGTCACCAGAATTGCCCCGGCATCGACTGGAGCGACATCCAGCGCACCCGCAATTTCACTACGGGCGGTGCGTATACCAACGCCAAACTCGCCAACATCCTGTTCACTTGCGCGCTGGCGACGCGCGTGGCAGGCGACGGCATCGTTGCGCATGCGATGGAGCCGGGTGTGGTTCTGGACAGCAATTTCGTCAACCGCGCCGACACCAGCATGCAGCGCTATATGGCGACGCTGAAGGACGTTGCAGTCAGTCCCCAACAGGCCGCCGAAACGCTGGTATGGCTCGCCACTGCGGCCGAGCCAGGGAGGAGCAGCGGCGGCTACTATCACCAATGCCAGCCGATGCCGACCAGCGCTGCAGCGCAGGACGAGATGGCGGCCGAGCGGCTGTGGATCGAGAGCGAAGCGCTGGTGGCGCGCGCCGGCGTCTGAGCGGAACAGGCCGGCCACGCTTCATCGCTGCTCAGACATCCTCGTCCATCATCCAATGGACGAAGCGCTGCAGGAGATACCTGGCATCTTGCGGACTTGCGGTGAGAGCGTCTTCGACAGCACGATGCGTGCGGGTAATCCCGATTTCGCCGACACTCTCGAAGCGCCGCAACAGGACAGGACGATGTCAACACGAAAACCGCCGCCGGACAATGCGAAGCTCGACCGGATCGTCAGCGACGCCCGCAGCAAAGCCGAGCAACGTGACCAGGGCTATCGTGAGCAGGCACTGAAGCTGTATCCATGGGTGTGCGGACGCTGTGCGCGGGAATTCACGCGCGCGAACCTGCGGGAACTGACGGTGCATCACCGCAATCACAATCATGATGATAATCCGCCCGACGGCAGCAACTGGGAGTTGCTGTGTCTGTACTGCCACGACAACGAACATTCCCGCTATATCGACCGCACCGGCAGCGGCGCCCCGGGGGCGAACGATGCACCGGCGGTGGCGACCGGGAATCCGTTTACCGACCTCAAGGCCTTGTTGGAGCGGCAGCGCAAGGAATGAGCCGGACCTAAAACCCGTCCGCGACGGTGGTTGACAGGCGAGTCGGGCGCATATTATTTTACCTTATGGTTAATTAACCTAAAGGTTTCAAGTGACAACATCTGATCATCTCAGCGCCACGTTCTCAGCGCTGGCCGACCCGACCCGACGCGCGATTCTTACGCGGTTGTCTTCGGGCGAGCGATCGGTGACGGAGCTTGCCGAACCGTTCGAGATGAGTCTTCCCGCCGTAACCAAGCATCTCAAGGTGCTGCAGCGCGCCGGCCTGATTACGCGCGGTCGCGAGGCGCAGTGGCGGCCCTGCAGGCTCGACCCAAAGCCGCTGCGCGAGGTCGCCAACTGGGTGGAGCAATACCGCAGGTTCTGGGAGCAGCGTCTTGATCGTCTGGAGGATTACCTTCGCGAACTGCAGGCGCAGGAAACCACACGGTCGGCAACCCGCAAATCGAAGCCGAGCGCTGCACCGAAAATTAAGGGTAAGGGAAGTAGAAATGGACGTAAAAAGAAGTAGCCTCAGCGCCGTGAATAGGGGTTGGGCGAGCTGCTCGGCGCACTCGACGGATACCTGAAAGATTCAACGAAGAAGGAGCAAAGATGATGAAGAAAGCTGATTCCACCGTTGCCCAAGCGGGCTCCGAGTTTGTTCTTACACGTATTCTCGCCGCGCCGCGCGAACTCGTGTTCAAAGTGTGGACGCAACCACAGCATCTGCAAGAGTGGTTCAGCCCGAAGGGCTTTACGGTGCTGGCCGCGAAGATGGATCTCCGCCCCGGGGGCTTCTATCACTACGGCATGCGCTTGCCCGACGGCAAAGAGATGTGGGGCAAATGGATATTCCGCGAAATCGTGGCGCCGGAGCGCATCGTATTCATCAACACGTTTTCGGATGCGCAGGGTGGCCTCACCAGACATCCCTTTTCGGAAAACTGGCCGAGCGAAATGCTATCGACAATTACGTTCGCCGAAAAAGATGGCGGGACTTTGCTGACGATCCGCTGGGCGCCGTATAACGCGACCGAAGTGGAGATCAAGACCTTCGACGAGGGCCGTCCGGGCATGCAGCAGGGTTGGGGTGGAACGATGGAACAGCTCGTCACTTATTTGACGCAATTGCAGAGAAAATAAGCCAAATCAAAACGCAAGCCATTTTCATGTGGACCCCGTGACAGCGCGCAGCGTGAACTCCCGGATTACACTGCGTTCCATTGGAACTGTCCGCTGAGAATTCATGAACGCAAAAACCTTTGGTCCGATCAGGCAGATTGCGTATCTGGTGGAGAATCTCGATGCCGCTATCCGGCATTGGATTGATTTCGCTGGCGTCGGTCCCTGGACGGTATACAAGAACGCTTCGATGCGCGGTCATTTCCGCGGCGTCGAAACGGTCGTGAATATGGATGTAGGTTTGTCCTATCAGGGTGAGTTGCAGATCGAGCTGATCCGGGTCACCAGCCGCACGCCGTCTCCCTATCAGGATGCGGCCGGCCGCACTCTCGTTGGCATGCATCACATCGCCTGGCATTCGCGCGATATCGATGGCGATGTCGCCAAGGCCGAGGAACGGGGTCTTACGCCGGCGTTCGTTGTCAGCAATGGCGCGGTGCGCGTGGCATATATGGAGTCCGCTCAGGAGCCTGGCCTGCTGCTCGAATTCATCGAGGCGGCTCCGATCGTACTCGAAGGATTTGCCGCGGGCGTCAAAGCATCGCGGGAATGGGACGGCGCGCGCGATCCGATCCAGATCATCGATTTTGAAGCCTGATGGAATCGGAACAAAAGCGCCGACCACTGCGCCAACTCATCCGCAAACTGTTTGTCTCCGCGCCCTATGCCGGGCGCGTCGACCTGAGTGGCAAGCACGTCATTGTCACCGGGGCCGCTCCCGGCTCCATCGGTTTTGAAACAGCGAGAATCCTTGCGTCCTGGGGTGCATCGGTGGTGATCACCACCCGCTCGAATCCACAGGCGGTCGTCAACACTTTAAATGCACTGCTGCCGGACGCGGATCGGCGCGCAGCGATTGATTCCCATCCACTCGATCTATCTCAGGCCGGCTCGGTCGCGCGATTCGCGGATTGGTATACCGCCAAGCATGGCCAGCGGCTTGACGTGCTGATCAACAACGCCGGCATCCATCTCGATCTGCTCTCAAAATGGAAAGCGCCGCGGCTGTCGGAGGATGGCGTCGAAATTCACTGGCGTACCAACTATCTCGGCACGGCTCACCTGACGCACCTGCTCCTGCCTCTATTGCAGAAGACCGGACAGGCAAGCGGTGAAGCCCGCATCGTCAATGTCGTGTCGCAGTTGTACACAAGAGGGTCGAATGCCGGACTTTTTACACCACCCGCAGCCTACAATTCGTGGGTCGCCTACGGCCTGTCCAAGCTCGCACTGGTGCATGCCACCTTTGAAATCCAGCGCCGCAATGCCTACACATCCAACGTGCAAGCGTATTGTCTGCACCCTGGGGGCGTCTTCACCAATATTGCCAACAAGGGGCTCGCGGGAAGTCCGCTGATCGAAAATCTGCGCAATGCGCTTGCTCCCGTCGAAGCATTCTTTCTGCTGACGCCTGAAGAAGGGGCGCAAACTCAAGTCCACTGCGCAACACATCCAGGCGCGCGCGGCGGTCTCTATTACCGGCAATGCCGGCCCGCATTGGCAAGTGCGGACACCCAAGATTCACTGACATCGTCGCGCCTTTGGGCCGCTACCGAAGCATGGGTGCGGGCACAAGCATGATCACTGAGCCGGCACCGGGTTTGTCGGACGTTGTGCGGGGACATCAACTCATGGAGCGGGGCGGCGTCGGCGGCAAGATACTGCTGATTCCATGGCGGATCACGTACCGTCGCAAACGATTACGGACTTTCGTCGAAACTCTTTCCAAAATGCAGCAGCGTGCGCATGCAGAACGCCGTCGTCAGCGTCACGCTCTGATAGTGCAGCGTATGCGACACATGGCCCTGTGCGCGGCCGACTTCCATCCGAATCCAGGGCGAGGGCATCCAGTAGCCGGCACGTTTTTGTGCGGTGCGCAGCCAGTCAAGACCGCGCAGAATCGCTGCGAGGACTTTGCTTTCGCGCGCATCGCCCAAGATCCACAAGGCCATCGCGGTATCCAACGGCAGGCTTTTAAGTTCGCCCCAGCCGCCGTCGTCGCGTTGAGTTTTGCACACGAACTCGATGGCGCGCGCGATAGGGACCTCGCCATCGGTGGTGCGGGTCTTCATTAGATCGGTACATAGCGCGGTTGTGTAGAGCAAGCCGGAATACCAGCTGCCGTTCCAGGCGCCGTCATCCCGTTGCGACCCGATCACGAATTTCGCACCGGCATTGATCGCCGGACGATCGCGGTCGACATTGCGCAGGGTCAGTGCGCGAAAGAAACGCGCGCAGACATCCACCGCACGATCGCTACCCCAATAATGCTCGACACCGACGCGCATACGTTCCCGCCGCAGCGTGTCGTCGGTTTCCGGGATGATCCAGGTTTCGACCGAGCCCACGTCGTTCTGGCCGGCCAGCGCGAGTTCGATCGGGTCGTCGCAGAGAGCGATGCGTTCTGGAGCGGCGCGGACGAACAATTCCAGTGCCGCACCGAGGCTGTCGACGTCGGGCGGCAGTTCCGGCAGATTTGCAAAATAACTCCAGCCGCCGGCGCTGGTAGTTAGACGCGATGCGGCGACGTGATCGGCCTCGCGGCGGGCCAGCGCCTGCCACTCGCCGGCAGAGGCAGGCGTCATTTCCGCGATTTCTGCAAGCACACTGCCGAGCACCGCGCGCGCAAATACATCGGAGGACTGTGTTTCGTTGACCGCGCTGAATCCGGCGGCACGAGGAAAAATCATCGTGTGCCGGACTTCGGAGAAGTCTTCTGCGGCTTGCGCGATGAGAAAGCCCGCGGCGCGCGCGATCACGGCTTCGGTTGCGTGGTTCATGAAAGCAATAACGGCGGCGGCATTCCGGATCAGGGAATGCCGCGCGCCGGAAAAGGCGTCAGGTAACGGTGAATCCGCCGATCAACGTGTGCTGGCGCGTGCCGGTCTTCACCGTGATGTCGCGCGCGGTCTGCGCCGCCAGTGTGGCGATGTCGAAGACGCAGCTGATCGTGTGTTCGTCGACGATCAACACGTTGAGCACGTCGACGCCGATGCCGCTGACATTGACCTGCTGGAGCACGGCCGTGGGATCGAAGCAGTTGCCGTTGATCGTTACCGCCACCTGCTTGTTGTGCTGGCCCGTGTTCGGAACCATGCCGAGCACTTCGAAGCGCGAGAATGACGCGGCGGCCGGCACGGTGACATCCGGACCGAACGAGCGATGCAGGATCAGATCCGCATTACCGGTGCCGCCGTTGCCGGCCATGTCGAAGCGCAGGTCGAGTTCGGTGTCGGTGCTGGAGTTCTTCACCGTGACCGTGATGTTCGGCAGCGAAACATCGACTGCCGTGACTTGGCCGAGATTGGTTCCGGTCAATGTACCTTCCGCGGTTTCGGGTGTATTGAAATCGCGGCAATAGTGGTTCGGATTCAGTGCGCCGGTGATCTTGATCGGTGCCGGAATCAGGTCCGCGCAGCTGCCCTTGGCCGGCAATTGCTCCGGCTTCAGCGTGCCACCTGCACCGTGGTTGCCGGTCGCGCCCTTGTTGATGGTGCCGGAACCGAATCCCGGTGGCGGATCGCCATCGGAACCATCAATGCCATCGACGGCCGGATCGCACTCGCTGGTCGGCGTGCCCGCACCGCCGCCCGCACCGCCGACGCCGCCATGACCACCGAGGCCGCCGGTGCCGGGACTGCCGCCGTCGTACACATAGACAAAGTTACCGCTGAAGAACGGACCGCTGACCGCGAGATTGGCTGCCGTACTGACCAGCGTGATGTTGCCCGAGTTGCCGCCGTTGCCGCCGTCACCGCCGCTGCCGCCATTGCCACCGTTGCCGCCTTTTCCGCCGTTGCCGGGCGAACGGTCGCAGCCGGTGCCGGGCCAAGTCGTGTCCGATTTGCCGATGTGGCCGTGCATGCCATGACCACCGCGGCCGCCATCCTGGCCATCGCTGCCGTCGCCGGCGTCCTGACCGTCGAAGTCGATAATGAGCACATCGCCGAGGCCGATATCGACTTCGAGCGCGACCAATACCAGGCTAGGCGCGCTCTTGCCATTGCCGCCGCGGTTGCCCTGCTGGCCGTTGTCGCCGCCGCCGCCATTGGCGCCGTTGTCGCCCTGGCCCTTGTCCTGCCACGCACCGAAATCGTCGCCGTTGTTCGCATGCGACGGCAGCACGGCTGTGCCGTCGGCCGCGGCGTTGAGCCGATCCTTCCACGAGATCGCGTTGTTGTTCTCGTATGTACTGCCAGGGTCGCCTGCCTTGCAAGGATCGAGGACGACCGGCTTATGGCCGCCCTTTACCGTGAGCTTGCGGCAGACCACCGCGTACTGCTGGCAATAACCTTTCTGATCCTTGCCGGTTGTGCCCATGGACGGGACGAAAATCAGCCGGCCGCCGTTCAGGAACACGATTTCGTCGGCGACGAAGCAGCAGTCGCTGACGAACATGTCGCCGGTGATGATCACGACATCGCGTGTTCCGGTAGTGGGATCGAAGACCGATTTGATCTTCGTATTACAGGTGTCGCAAATCTGACTGAGAGCGCTCATGAATCGTTATCTCCGCTTATATGATCTCGGTATTTCCATGTTCCTTTTGTTGCTGCCTGTCCACCCCCGATGGATTTCCACCGCGTCGGTATATTCGTTGCCGCCGCTCGGCGCAAGTTCTCGCAAAAGTCGGGCCTCAAAAAAAGAGGCCGGCGAACTCACGGGTCCCCACCTTTTTCAAACGGAATCCACGGCTGCAACGCGCCAGGCATCAGTCCGCGGCCGGCAGCGACATCGACTGCATGCACGCGCAGTGCGGTTACGACCGCCAGTGCGTCGCGCACATCATCTGCGGTCAGTGTCGCAGCGGCGAGGATAGCCGAAAGCGGATCGATGATATCCACACACAACTCTTGCAACGCGGGCGCCATCGCCCGCTCAGGGCGCATGAACGAAACATCGCGACCCTGTTGCGCGCATTGGTGCACCATGGGTACGCGCGCGAGACTATAGGCCCAGAAGCGCAGGTAGTACGCCGCCTGGACCGCATCGCCGCGGGCGGCCATTTCCCGCGCCACGCTGATGCGCCATTCAAGTTCGGCGGGATCGAGGAAGTAGACGTATTCGGCACGCGTGGTGCCTCGTATCGCGGCCGGCCACGACGGTTCCGGGAAACGGCGCGCGATGGTGCCATGCAACTCCCGCAGCACCGGTATCAGCGACTCGGGATCGACATTCAGCCGCAGCGCACCGGTGATACGCGCATCCCAGTTTTCCCGCAGCGGTTCCGGCAGGCTGCGCAGGTTGTCGAACGGGCGCGTATAGACGTTCGGGCAAAGCTGGCCGGCCGCATCGCATAGCGCCGCCGTCGCCGCCGCGAACGCGGTATGCAGCCAGAACAACGCCATTGCCGGGAAATCCCAGGTCACGCCGATCTCGCGCACAGCGAGAAAGCCCATCTGCATGAATCCTGCGATACGCGCCGCGCGTGCCTGCGGCTGCTCGATCGCCACGCGCACCCGCCGATGCGCGGCCTCGGCCTCACCGTTTCGATCCTGCAACAGCGCCGATGTGACCAAACGGTGTGGCAGCAATCCTTCGGCTGCGAAGCGTTGCGAGTCCGCGAGCAGCGCGCGCGGCAGCCAGATCACGTCGATGGGCAGCGTCCCCGGCGTCGCCGGCAGGTTCAGCCGTACCGGCAGCAGGCTGTCGACGTCGCCGAAGGCAAGCACATCCGCGTCGGAGGTTTGCGGGCAGCGCGGATCGATGAAGGGTTCGCGCACGAAGATCGCAGCCGCCTCGCCGCCGATCATTTCAATGATGCGTGCGCGTGTGCGGTTGACGATGGCGTCGCAATCCTGACCCGGTTCCACGGTTGTTTGCTAGGTTGATCAATGGGATGAGCGACGGAGCTATCCACAGGACCCGTCCAGACGACCAGTCTCGCATATTGGGAGCGCACATAGAGCGTGCCGGTGGGATGCCACTTGAGCGTCCGGTCGCCGCCTTCCGGCGGAAATTTGCTTGCGACTGGGCCTGTCGTCCGTTACGCCGTCGCTCGCGCGAAAAATCCCGGCTTATACTGGGACCGCATCTGGCAAGGTCGAGCGATGGAATTCCCGGTCATTCAGCGTTTGGGCACCGCCTTCCGTACTCAGCGCGTCGCGCGCGAGTACGGCATCGACGCGCTGTGCAAGACGCTGGCCGAATACCTGCCGGAAGCCCATATCGATGAAGTGCGCCGCGCTTATGAATTCGGCGCACGCATGCATAAGGGCCAGAGCCGCGAAACCGGCGAACCCTACATCTTCCACCCGTTAGCGGTCGCACGCATTCTCGCCGAGATGCGACTCGATTCGACGACTCTGATCGCCGCGATCCTGCACGACGTCATTGAAGACACCGTCGTGCAGAAGGAAGAGATCGCACAGCAGTTCGGCGCCGACGTCGCGGCGCTGGTGGATGGTGTCAGCAAGTTCCAGAAGGTTGAAGGCATGACCGGCGCCGAGCGCCGCGCCGAGAGCGTGCGCAAGCTGTTGCTGGCGATGGCGCAGGACCTGCGCGTGATTCTGGTCAAGCTCGCCGATCGTCTGCACAACATGCGCACCCTCGAAACCATGGAATCGGGTAAACGCCGTCGCATCGCGCGCGAGACGCTCGAGATCTACGCCCCGATCGCGCAGCGGCTTGGCATCAACACGCTGCGACGCGAGCTTGAAGATCTGTCGTTCATGAATCTGTATCCGCACCGGCACCAGGTCTTCATCAAGACCGTTGCCAGCCGGCTCGGCGACACCAAAGTGCTGCTCAAGGAAATTGAGCACCGCCTCGAACGGGCGATGCGCGACGAAGGTATCGGCGGCAGCGTCATTGGCCGACAGAAAACGCTGTACAGCGTTTATTACAAGATGCAGCGCAAAAAATTGCGCTTGCTCGACGTGATGGATCTGATCGGCATCCGGGTGATTGTCTCGAAAGTGGATGATTGCTATCGCGCGCTCGGCGTCGTGCACCACGTCTACCGGCCGATCTCGGAATTGTTCAACGACTACATCGCCAACCCCAAGATCAACGGCTATCAGTCGCTGCACACCACTTGCGTCGGTCCGCAAGGGCACAAAATCGAAGTACAGATCCGCACGCGCGACATGCACCACATTGCCGAAGCGGGAATCGCCGCTCACTGGCAATACAAGCTCGGTGTGTCGCGCGATCCGAATTCGGCGCCGCAGGTGCGCGCACGCGAATGGCTCGGTGGTCTGTTCGAAATGCAGACCGGCGGAGGCGCGCTCGACTTCGTCGAGAACGTCAAGGTCGATCTGTTTCCGGACGAAGTCTATGTATTTACGCCCAAGGGTGAAATCCGCCGCATGCCGAAGGGCGCGACGCCGGTCGATTTTGCGTACGCGGTGCACTCCGAGCTGGGCGACCATTGCGTCGCCGCGCGCATCGATCAGCATCTGGAGCCGCTGAACACGCCGTTGCAGAACGGCCAGACCGTCGAGATCATCACCGCGCGCCACGCGCGTCCGAACGCGGCATGGATGAATTACGTCAAGACTGCGAAGGCGCGCTCGCATATCCGCAACTTCCTCAAGAATCAGCGTGAGGACGAGGCGATCCGGCTCGGCCGACGTCTGCTTGAAATCGCGCTGCGTGAGTTGAAGGTGCCGTTGACCGTGCTCAAGGACGCCGCAGTGGACAAGGTCATCAAATCCTACGAATTGCAGGACATTGAGGATCTGTATGCATCGATCGGTACCGGGCAGCGGTTGGCACCGCTGGTCGCGCGACACTTCCTGCCCGATACGCAGACTGAAACCGGTGAGCACGAAAGCTTGCCGCTCGCAGTCGAAGGTACCGAAGGACTCGTCGTCGATTACGCGAAATGCTGCTATCCGGTGCCGGGCGATGACATTTGCGGCTACGTCAGTGTGGGACGCGGCATCGTTATTCATCGTCTCGACTGCCGCCACGTGCAGGGTCGCAAAGGTGCGTTGCAGGATCGTGTTCCGCTGATCTGGTCACCGAAGGTCGAAGGCGATTTCTTCGTCGAGATGCAGCTCAAGGCGGAAAATCGGCGCGGTCTGCTCGCCAACGTCGCCGGCGAAATTTCCAGCGCCGAATCCAGCATCGAAAATGTGCAAATGCCGGATCGCGCCGGCTCCGAGGCGATGGAGCTGCGTTTTATCATCACCGTCCGCGACCGCACGCATCTCGCACGCGTGATGCGGCGGCTGCGCCGGCTCGATGCAGTGCAGCGCGTCACCCGCACCTGATTCCTTATTCGAATTCCAAAAAGCTCCGAAGCAATTCCGAGAAATCCAGATGACCCGCCAGATCATTCACACTGACCTCGCACCCGAGGCGATCGGTACGTATTCCCAGGCCGTGCGCACCGGCAAGATGGTATTTTTGTCCGGGCAGATCGCGCTCGATCCGAAGAGCATGGCGATGCACAACCATTCGATCGACGCCGAGATTCACCAGGTATTCCGCAATCTGCGCGCGGTGGCGGAAGCAACCGGCGGTACGCTGCATAACACGGTAAAGCTGAACGTCTATCTGACCGATCTCGCACATTTTCCGAAGGTCAACGAGATTATGAGCGAGTACTTCGACAAACCTTACCCCGCGCGTGCCGCGGTCGGTGTTGCTGCGCTCCCGCGCGGCGCCCGCGTCGAAGCCGACGCGATCCTCGTGCTTGAGTGACGCCACTGGGCGACTTCGCGCCGGCGCGAAGCCGCCGCTGACGCTCGCCACAGAAATCACTTACCTCAAGGGTGCCGGCCCCGCCGTCGCGCAGAAGCTGCGCACGCTCGATCTGCTGCGTGTGCAGGACCTGCTATTCCATCTGCCATTGCGCTATGAGGACCGCCGCGCGCCGACACCGGTCGCGCAACTGCGCACCGGCGAGGACGCACTGGTGCTGGCACGCGTCAGTGCCGCCGAAGTGCAGATGCGCCGCCGCCGCATGCTGCTAGTCGCAGCCGAGGAAGGACATCACACACTGGTGCTGCGCTTTTTCCATTTCAACGATACACAGCGGGCCAACTTTGTGCCGGGGCGCTGGATACGCGTCTACGGCAGCGTGCGCGTTGGCGCGCAGGGGTTGGAGATGGTGCATCCGGAATACAAGCTTGCCGATCGCGCCGAGGAACTGCCGGCCGGCGAAGGCGTGGTGCCGGTATATCCGACGACGACAGGGGTGGGTCAGCCGCGCCTGCGCGCGTTGATCGAACAGGCGCTGGCGGTCGCGGCGGCGGATGCGGGTTTGCAAACGTCGCTGCCGGGACTGGACGGTCCGGACACACTCACCTCGCTACGTGCCATTCATCGCCCGCGCGAAGCGGCGGAACTCGATGCGATCGCAGGTGGCGCGCATCCTGCGCAGCGTCGCCTGGTTCGCGAGGAATTGCTCGCGCATCAACTGTGCATGCGTCTGGCGCGCCGCCGCGCGCGCGCCGCGGCTGCGCCGCCACTGTCCGGTTTCGCGACGGCACAGACGGAATTGCAGGCCGCTCTGCCTTTCGCGCTGACGCGCGCGCAACAACGCGTACTCGCGGAAATCGCGCACGACGTCGGCGACGGCCAGCCGATGTTGCGGCTGGTGCAGGGCGATGTCGGTTCCGGCAAGACCGCCGTTGCCGCAGTTGCGTTGCTGGCCTGCGTGCGCGCTGGCTTTCAGGCGGCGCTGATGGCGCCGACCGAGCTGTTGGTCGAGCAGCACGCAGCTACGCTCACGCGCTGGCTGGAGCCGCTCGGCGTGCGCGTCGTCTACCTCGCCAATAAGCTCGATCGCGCTTCGCGTGCGCGCACGCTGGCACAGTTGCGGTCAGGAGAGCCTGCGGTCGTTGTCGGTACGCATGCGCTGTTCCAGATCGACGTCGCATTCGCGAGACTCGGACTGGTCGTCGTCGACGAGCAGCATCGCTTCGGTGTCGGTCAGCGGCTGGCGCTGCGCGACAAGGGTGCGCACGGCTACGTGCCGCACCAGCTCGTGCTGTCGGCGACTCCGATTCCACGCACACTGGCGCAGACGCTATACGCGGATCTCGACGTATCGCAGATCGATGAGCTGCCGCCGGGCCGCACACCAGTCCAGACGGTCGTCATCAACGCAGCGCGTCGCCAGGACGTGCTCGCGCGCATCGGCGAAGCCTGTGCGCAGGGCCGGCAGGCGTACTGGGTGTGCACGCTGATCGAGGAATCCGAACAGCTCGAAGCGCAGGCCGCCGAAGCGACGTACGACACGCTGCATGCGGAATTGCCGAACGTGCGCGTCGGTCTCGTCCATGGACGTCTCAAGCCGGCTGAGAAAGAGGCGATGATGCGTGCGTTCAAGGACGGTGCGATTCAACTGCTGGTCGCGACTACGGTTATCGAGGTCGGCGTCGACGTGCCGAACGCGAGCATCATGATCATCGAAGATGCACAGCGGCTCGGGCTTGCGCAGTTGCACCAGCTGCGCGGCCGCGTCGGTCGCGGCGCGCAGGCGAGCCAGTGCGTGCTGCTATATCAGGCGCCGCTGTCGGACACGGCGCGCGCACGGCTGAAGACGATGCGCGCGACCAACGATGGTTTCGAAATCGCGCGCTGCGATCTGGAATTGCGCGGCCCGGGCGAATTGCTCGGCCGCCGCCAGACCGGTCTCATTGGCCTCAAGCTCGCCGATCCGCTGCGCGATGCTGCGTTGGTGCCGCCGCTGCAGAAACTCGCCGACGACTGGCTGGAACATCAGTTGCCGGCCGCGCGCACGCTCATCGACCGTTGGATCGGCACCTCGCAGCGCTATGCTGATGTCTGAATCGAGATCGAGCACGTTTTCAACATGCGGACGAAATTGATCGCCGTAATCGCGCTGCTGCTACCTGCACTGGTGTCGGGGACGGAAAAGGAACAGCTGCGACAGCAGCAATCCGACGTGTTGACCGACTGTGCGGCGTACTACGCTGTGGCCGCGCAGCAGTCCGGAGTCGCCACCGCCACCGAAACGGCTTTACACCGGCGCAGCATGGCGCTGGTGAAAAATGCATCCAGGATCACCAATCAGAAGGTTGCGATGCAGCGCTACCGCGAAACACTACAGACCCTGCAGAATGACCTTGCAACGAAGGGTAGTGGCATGGAAAAACTCAATGCGCGCTACCGCGATGCCTGTGGCAGCGGCAAATGATGTTGGGGGCTCGGCAGCGTACGGCCTGTTCAATCGCAGTTCGTGATCGGGCGCACGGTCTTCTTCCATTGCGGTGTCCGTGGTCCAGGTGCGCTGCTCCGCTGCACGATCAGAGCGAAACGCGTGTATGGATAAGATGACCGCCCACTGTTCGGGTTCTATGGTCCATCATCAAGCACGAACACGACGCGCACGTCGCTGCTGGCGGGAGTAGACGAGAGATAACCGATTGCGGCGGGATTGTGCCGGACCCCCTCGAGCATGGCCGTCTCGTCGGCTTGCGGCTGTGGCGCCGACGTCTGGCCGGTGAAAATAAGTCTGGCCCAATACGTGTTGATCTGAGCCGGACTCATTCCGGTCAGCAGCTTGTAAAAACGGACACGGGTCTCGCTCTCGCGCGGCAAGTCGAGTGTGACGACGCGGTCGCCGTTCGCGAACGCATGAATACGGCCCATATACAGGCCGATCACATCCTTCCGCGAAAATTCCGTGGCGGGATTAGCGACGTTGACAATGATATAGAGCGGTGACGACGCATGCGCGCTGGAAATGGTGCCTGCGAGTAGAACCAACCACAGGCTCGCCAGCAGCGCGCGCAGGACCGGCAGACGCAAGTATTTTGCTGAAGCATTTTGGGCAGCGCGGATTTTCAATTTCTTCATGTCGTCCGCATCCGTCAGAACGAAAACGCCACGCCGCCCGAAACGATCTGGGCGTGCTGAAACCCCTGGGCGGTGAATATGGCCGGATCCGCGGGCGAGGCGTAATACGTGTAATCGAGTTTGAGAGCGACCGTTGCGGTGAGGTCGTAGCGCAGACTGAATTCGTAGTAGTCGTCGATGGTACTGATCTGAGCGAAGAGACCCTGGACGACAAGAATGCGCGGGTCCGACGCGCCAAACGGATTGCCGGCTGTTATATCGGCGGTGACGATGTTGAGGGAATTGGGATCACTGTTCTTGGCGCGCCCCCGTGAGTAGGTCAGCATCGGCAGCAGACGGCCGAACTGGTAGCCGGCGCCGATGTAGTAGTTGCGGTAGTTGGCGAGATAGGAGCCGCCGATGATGCGCTGCTCGTTGATTTCGCCGATCAGCACGAAGTTGTAGCGATTTAATTCGAAGGCGGCACTTGTGTATGTGATCCACTTGTTATCGCTTCTGAGCACGTCGGCGGCGGCGGGTAGCGGCGTGAAGATGTTCAGGGTGTTGTACGGCGCCGGCAATGTGGCACAGGCCGTCGCATTGAGGCAGTCGTCAATGATCTGATCCGGAAGGGCCGTGTGAAAGGTCAGCTGGCCGCCGCCGAATTCCGCGCGCAGGGTCAGCCAATTCGCATAGGTTGCCTCGATCACGGCGCCGCCGAGATTGTTCAGCTTAATGGAAACCGGCGTGGCTGAGATCAGCGCGTTGCCGTTGAAGCCGCCGTAGAAGAATTGCGGATGCAGGAACCAATCTCCCGGGGAGAAATCCCCGTTCAGCAGCACACCGTCGAAGTTATTGATGGGCGTGGAATAGACCGACGATGGTGGCCGTATCCACGGATATGCCACGCCCACCTGCAGGTATCCCGAATAGCGATACAACGGCAGGCGCTGGCGCCCGAGGTTCACTGACCACTGATTGTCGAGCTCACCGTGCAGGTATGCCCACGAGAATTCAGGCTGGAAATTGCCGGGAGTGACGCTGCCTGAAGTGTCCTTTTCGCCCGGCACGCCGCTAGCAACGATTTGCGCAACGGCGCTGAGAGTGTCCGACAACGTCGCCGTCGTCTGCAGGGCGAACAGCGATTCCGAAAGAAAGCTCGGATCGGCGGAATAGGCGTAAGCGGGTGTCCGGACGTTCATCGGACGGCTGTTGTCGAGCGTAGTGCCGACAATGATTTGGCCGAATCCGTTGAAGATGACAGCGGCCCTTGCCGCACCGCAGCTCGCCAGTCCGATGCCGATGCCGGCGCACAGTTTCTTGATAGACAACATTTCGTTTAGGCCCTTGTTCCTAATTTCTTCTATCGAGAAATCTCCCGCATCGGGCAATCATCCGCAGGAGCGCACCGTCAGAACTCCCGAAAATCCCGCCAATCTTTGTCGCGTCCTGATATGACACAAAAGTGAGGGCAGGATCGCCGGTTTGATGCACGGTGTTTGAAGAATCGATCCGTCACCAGGACTTTGCGGTCCTCGCCAGGCACCTACGATTTATCGGACTCCTCCTGCATTGCGTCCGACTTGCACACACTCCTTTGCAGCCATCGGCCGACAGACTAGCCGATGCCGAAAGCGGTGTCATTTCCGGTCAGCGCAGGTGGCAGTTCACATTGCCCTACCAACACGAGATTCAAGTGCGGTTAGATTTTGCTTTGGCGTGTTGCCAGCCGTGCCAATCCGAGCAATGCCGGCTGCGGGTGCGTGACGACAAAGCTCGGGATTTCTGCAAGCCAGCCAGCGAATGGCGCCTTGTCCTCGAAGCCGGCGCGGAACTGTACTGCATCGAAGTGCTCACCCCAGGCGGGCACAATGCCGCCGGCAACATAGACGCCACCGCGTGCCCCGAGGGTGAGCGCAGCGTTGCCGGCGACGCGGCCGAGCCAGCGCGTGAACAGATGCAGTGCGCGGTGTGCGGCGACGTCGCCAGCGGTCGCCGCTTTCGTGATCGAAGGACTGTCGAGAGTGCTTCCGCACAGCGCGTGATACAGACGTTGCAGTCCGCTGCCCGACAACACCATCTCCGCCGAAACGCGATCGCTGGTCTGCCGCAGCCGTTGCCACACGATCAGCTCTTCGTCGTTCACAGGCGCGAGATCGACGTGGCCGCCCTCGCCGGGAATGACAATCCATTCCCCGCTGTGCGGCAGTAGCGATGCGATGCCCAGACCAGTGCCGGCGCCGAGGACGATGCGCGGTGCGCGCGCGTCGCCAGTGCCGCCGCCGCAGGCGCGCAGCTGGTCCGGCGTCAACGCCGGAATCGCCTGCGCGACGGCTTCGAAGTCATTGACGATGAGTGCGCGCCCGACCCCCGCTGCCGTGCCGATCGCCGACGGCTCCAGTGTGCAATCGACATTGGTGAGGTGGATCGAGCCGTCGGCGCGCAGCGGTCCGGCGCCGCACAGTGCCGCTGCCGCCGGCGCGGCGCGATTTGCGGCAGCGAGATAGTCGCGGATCAGCGGTGCCAGATCCGGCGGCGTACGGAAATACCGCTCATGCTCCAAGCGGACCCCATCGTCCGCAGTAACCGCAAGCGCCAGCCGGGTATTGGTGCCGCCGATGTCGCCGACCAGGATCATCCGGGAAATCCTCGTTTTGAAATTCGATGCGGTTGCCGCGCGCGTTGAGTGGCCACCAATGCATCGATGAAGGAGCGCGACCAGTGCGCAGTGTCGGACTGCAGCAGATCGCGCATCAAAGCGGCATGGCGTTCGCGCCGTTCCTCCAGACTCATACCGAGCGCGCGCCGTAGCGCCTCGGCAACCTCGGCACCGTCGAACGGATTCACCAGCAACGCTGAAGTCATCTGCTGTGCTGCGCCCGCGAACAGCGACAACACCAGCACGCCCGGATCATCTGCGTCTTGCGCCGCCACATATTCCTTGGCCACAAGATTCATGCCGTCGCGGATCGGTGTCACCAGGCCGACGCGGCTGGCGCGAAACAGGCCGGCTAAGGCGCGACGCGGCATTGCTTGATTGAGATAGTGCACCGGGGTCCAATCCACGCGCGCGAAATGCCCATTGATGCGCACGGCGGTTCTTTCGAGATCGCGGCGGAAATCGCGATAGGCTTTCACTTCGCCGCGGCTGATCGGCGCGATCTGCAAAAATTCGATCCGTCCGTGTGTATCCGGATAACGTTCGAGCAGGGTTTCGAACGCGTTCATCCGCCGCAGCAATCCTTTGCTGTAGTCGAGCCGGTCGACGCCGATAATCTGCGCGCGGTCACGCAAGGCGTTGCGCATGCGTTTGCACTCGCGCGCGCCCAGCCCTGACGACGCGAAGCCGTGGAACTGTTCGGCATCGATGCCGATCGGAAATGCACTGGCCTCGACGTGCTGTCCATAAGCCTTAACCGTCGTACCTTGCACGCGACCGCCCGCCTCGTGGATCACGTACTCGTGAAAGCGCCGCAGATCCTGCGGCGTCTGAAAACCGAGTAGATCGTAGTCGAACAGGCTGCGCACGATCTGTGTGTGGTTCGGCAGAGTGACCAGAATGTCACGCGGCGGAAACGGGATATGCAGGAACAGCCCGATGCGTTGGCGCGCACCCAACCCGCGCAGTTCGCCGGCGAGCGGAAACAGGTGATAGTCGTGCACCCATATCAAGTCGTCGGGCTGCAGCATCGGCAGCAGTGTCTGCGCGAAACGCGCATTCACGTCCCGATAAGTTTCGTAAGTGCTGCGATCGTATTGCATCAGATCGGGACGGAAATGAAACAGCGGCCACAAGCAGCGGTTGGCAAATCCGGAGTAGTAGCCCTCGTGCTCCGCATGCGTGAGGTCCACCGTCGTTAAGGTGAGCTCCTTCTCTTTCCGCACGTGTATCTGCGGTTCACCCTGCACGATATCGCCGCTCCAGCCGAACCACAGGCCTTCGGAATTACGCAGCATGTCAACCAGTGCGACGGCCAGGCCTCCGGCCAGTGCCGCGCCGCGTACCGGCCCGACCCGGTTGGAAACAGCAACGATCCTATTCATGCAATGTCTTCCCATTTGCGCGACAAACGGGTCGCGGCGTTGATGATTCCGACCAGCGAGTAAGTCTGCGGAAAATTACCCCACAGTTCCCGTGTCGCTGGATCCACGTCTTCCGATAGCAGTCCGACTGAATTGCGGCAGGCAAGCATGTTCTCGAACAACCGGCGTGCCTCGTCGATGCGACCCAGGCGTGCCAGCGCGTCGATGTACCAGAACGTGCAGATGTTGAACGCCGTCGTCGGTGTGCCGAAGTCATCCGCGGACGCATAGCGGAACAGATAGTCGCCGCGACGCAGGCGCCGCTCGATGACGGCGACGGTGCCGGCAAAGCGCGCATGGTTGAGCGGGTGGAAGCCCACTTCCGCCATCAGCAATAGTCCGGCTTCGACATCATTGCCGCCGAAGCTCTCCGCGTAGCTGCCCATCTCGGAATTCCAGGCATGCTGTTCGATTGCATGCCGGATTTCATTCGCGCGGCCGCGCCATAGCACGGCACGGCTTTCAAGGCCGAGGTGTGCCGCGATGCGGTCGAGCCGGTCGCAGGCGGCCCAGCACATCAGCGCCGACGAGGTATGCACGCGTGCGCGCGTACGCAGCTCCCACATGCCGGCGTCGGGTGCGTTGTAAACCTTGTACGCCTGCTCACCGACGCGCTCCAGCCGCTCAAAATCGACGAGCGTCCCCGGACGCAGCAGCCGGCGGTCGAAAAATGACTGTGCCGCTGCCAGCACCACATTGCCGTAAACATCATGCTGCAAGTGTTCATAGGCCTGATTGCCGATGCGGACGGGCTGCGAACCGCGATAGCCCGACAAGGCCGCCGCCTCGGTTTCGGTCAGACGCTTTTCCTGCGCGATGCCATAGACCGGCTGCAGGTGTCCGTTCTCAGCGGTCGAGACGATATTGGCGATATAGCGCAGATAGTGCTCCATCGTCTCTACTTCGGAGAGCGAGTTGAGCGCGCGCACCACGAAGTACGCATCGCGCAGCCAGCAGTAGCGGTAGTCCCAGTTGCGCACGGTGCCGGGCGCTTCCGGAATACTGGTGGTCATCGCCGCCACGATCGCTCCGGTTTCCTCGAAAGTGCAGAGCTTGAGCGTGATGGCGGCGCGGATCACCGCATCCTGCCACTCCGGCGGCAAGGCGAGGCGGCGGGTCCAATTGCGCCAATGGTCTTCCGTGTTCTCCTGGAATTCCCGCGCCAGCGTTTCGACGCTGCCGCGCAAGGTCTCGTCAGGACCCAGGAAAAAGGAAACTGGTTCTTCGAGTAGAAATGCTGTTTCCGCAAGTAGATAGCTGATCGGTGCGTCGGTGGTCAGCCTGAGCGTGTCGTTTGGCCCTGTATAGCGAATGTGGTTGCTGCCATGTGTGCGCTGCGATGCGGTAGCGCCGTAATCAAAGGCCGGACGCAATCGCACGCGTATACGTGGCGTACCCGCGAGCGGCCGCACACGCCGGACGATCGCCTGTGGGCGGAACATGCGGCCGTGCAGCGTGAAACGCGGAAAGAAGTCGACGACTTCGATCGCGCTGCCGTCTTCCGCATAGAGCCGTGTCGCCAGCACCGCGGTGTTGCCCAGGTACGCTTGTTCGCTACGCACGAAGCCGCATAGCTCTATGGCCCACATGCCGCGACCCGCATCATTATCGATCAGCGCATGAAATACCGGATCGCCATCGAAACGCGGCAGGCAGTACCACACCACCCGTGCGCATTCATCGATCAGGGCCGATACCACGCAGTTACCGATTACACCGAGGTTGAGATTGGTCATCGCGAGGCACTCCCTATTCGCACGCGTGCAGACTTGCGTGTAGCCAGGCATAGACGGCGCCGACGCCGGCGAGGCGATACGGCGCGATCGTGTCGCCCGTACCCACCTTCACTCCGAAGCCGCCGCATGCGGCGACAGCGGCAAACCCATCCTCATCGGTACGGTCGTCGCCGACAAAAACCGGTTGCCGCCCACGGAACGGTTCCACGCCGAGCAGTATTCGCATCGCGCGTCCCTTATCGACGCCCGCGGGCAGCGCTTCCACCACAGCGTTGCCGTCGATAATTTTTAGTGACGGCGAAGTGGCGGCCTCGCGCATCACTTGCCGGCATTCGGCGGCCCGGTCCGGCGCAAGGCGGAAATGCAAGCTCACGCCCGCACCCTTGTCTTCGACTAGAATGCGCGGATCGTCGCCAAAGCGCGCACGCAACTTGGCGATGATCGGTTGGAGGCGGTCCGTTTCTCCGACCCGCCGAATATCGCCCTCGGCCAGCGTTCGCAGTTCGGCGCCATGCAGGCCGGCACCGGCCAGCCGCACCGGCGCGAGACGTCGGTCGATATCTTCCAGACGCCGGCCGGTGACGATGCCGACCGCGCCATCGAAGTGATTGTGCAGCGCCATCAACAGCGCCGGCAGATCGTCCGGCACGACCACATCGCCGGGACGCGCAGTCAGCTCGGCTAGCGTGCCATCGAAATCGAGGAATAGCGCCGTAGCGGCCGGCAGCCAGGGTGCATCCATGTGATGGCTGCGTTGATTGGATTCCCGCATAGCCAGGGTTCCCTCCGCATGGCTGTAGCTGCTGACTATTATGTATATGCAAGACCACCGGCCCGTGACGAGCTGCATTGCTTTGACACCGATTTCAGCGCTGGTTCAGTCCATGATGGCGGACAGTGGGGATCGGTGTTTGTTAAACTTGCGCCCGCATCGTGCGGCGGCGGTCCTAAAATCCTGCCGAGCGGCCCGGTTTTCGGATCGGTCCATCGATCGCAAAAAGCCGCCGGCGACCCCGACGCACATACCAAAGCACACTTTCCCTGTTTCGCGCTGCCGGAGTCATAAAGGTGGACAATTCGCACGACAAGCCGTTCTTCAGCACATTCATGCTTGTGCTCGGAGCCCTTTTCGCGTTGTTCTTTGCGATCATAATCATCGCCGGCTTTCTCGGCGGCGGCACCGATTCCGATCCGAAACTTGCGGCGAAGTTACTCGACGAACGCACTGCGCCGGTCGGGAAAGTCATCACCGATCCTTCGCTGCTGGTGAAGGCTCCTGCGCCGGCCGCACATGTGCCACTCAGTGGGGCGCAAATCGTTGCCCAGACCTGCGGTGCCTGTCATCGCGTCGGCTTGCTCGGCGCGCCGCAGATCGGCGACAAGACTGCGTGGAGTGCGCGCAAGTCTGATGCGGGCGGCCTCGACGGCTTGGTCAAGAACGCCATCGCCGGCAAGAACGCAATGCCGCCGCGTGGTAGTAATGCCGATCTCAGCGACGAGGAAGTTAAGTCGGCCATCCAGTACATGCTGGGACAGGCCGGGCTCTGATCCTCTTGCGGTGATTTCTGCGCCAATATGGCCCGGATTATCTAATTCGCCGTTTATTACATTATTATGGCGCCCCAGAAAGGGGCATTCGTTGGCCATTGTTGTGCATCACAGCGCCCGCGATGCTCGTTTTCCGTGATGGTTTGATCCATTGCGATTGGGAATTCCGTGCTTTTCGGGATTCCCCGGCGGCACTGAATCATGCCGCTTTGGCATATTCCGTGCTTTCTGCACTGCGCTGCTATTTCAGCGTGTTCTCAATTATTAAGAAGGAGCATCATGCGTAAGTACTTCAGTTTGTTGGCCACCACCGGCCTCGCTGCTCTCCCCGCGATCAGTATGGCGGCTGCGCCATCGCTCAGTGATGTTCTTGGTGCCTCCGGCATCTCCGCTCAAGGCTATTTCAGTGGCGGATACACAGCCGGCTTTAATAAGGGACAGGTTCTCGCCGGGCATACGTTCGATACCGACGCTAACACCTTCGCACTCAATCAGGCAGATCTCACACTTTCTTCGTTGCCATCCTCCGGTTTCGGCGCATTGGTCGAAGTGCTGGCGGGCAACGATGCCAGCGTCGTAAACGGTTCGCTGGGCAGCGGCAAGGGTGATTTCGCGCTCCCGCAAGCCTACCTCCAATACGCCACGGGCAATCTCACCGTGATCGGCGGCCGCTATTGGACTCTTGCCGGCGCTGAAGTCACGGCGGATTCGAAGAATACGAACATTTCACGTTCGTTCCTGTTCCAGCTGGCCGAACCGTTCGCGCACACCGGCGTGCGTGCGACCTACAAGTTCTGCGACCAGCTCTCTGCCAACGTGGGTATTGCCAATACGGCGACCACTGCGATGACGGCAGATACGAACAAGCCGAAAACAGCCGAAGCGAACGTGACGTTCACACCGAGCTCGACGACGACGCTGGCCCTGACCGATTACTACGGGGTTGATGGCGGCAATGGTGCAACCGAAGTTCGCCACAACTACCTGGATGGTGTGGCCAGTCTCAACATCACGTCCGCCCTCCAGTTTGTAGCAAACGTCGATTGGGCTCGTTTCATTCCGGTTGATGGGGCCGGCCCGGCCGCCGGTATCTACGGCGCTGCTGGATACCTGAACTACACGTTCAGCGACCAGTGGAAGGGTTCGCTGCGCGGCGAATATCTCAAGAGCAGTGGTGGCTATCTGGTCGCTTACGACAAGACTGATGGCAAGGCGCAGGTCAGCGAGGTTACCTTCACAGCCGATTATTCGGCGGCGAAAAATTTCGATGTTCTCGGCGAAGTTCGCTACGACATGGGCGACCAGCTGTATCCGAATCCGGGCTCAGATACGGTGAATGGCACCGACTTCAGCAGTCACCAGAGCGAAGTCGAAGTCAAAGCGATCTACAAGTTCGGCACACCGACTTCCTGATCGCAGGCGGCACAAGCAGTATCGGAAAGGGCCGCCTCGTGCGGCCCTTTCTTTTTGTACTCGCCACGCATTGCGAAGAACGTGCCGCCGGCGATGAGCCAGCTCTTGCACTGAAATAGCGTCTTCACCAATCCTGGTGTGCGCATCAGAGTGATGCAGTTCGCCGCCGCGCAGCACGCCATAGCAGCCAGATGCCGCTGATTGCCAGCAGCATCGACGCCAACCCGACGGAATTTATGAAGGCGGGCCCAAAGCGACCGAACAGTCGTCCGCTGTGTGCATCGGCGAGGATTCGCGAAATCGGAAGGCTGGGCCGGGCCTGGCTCGCGGCTGTTTGGCGCTGTGAAGCGGTCAGCGGCTGAGGCAGCGACCAGCGGATCTGCGGAGCCTCATCCAGTTTCCATTCCTCGCCGTCGTTCGAGGTATAAACCTTGTCGTTGGCGTCCACGATGGCCACGCGATCGGTCGAGGTCCCAATGCGACGGAGTATCGCTTCGGGTAGCGGTGGCGAGCGCAACTCGTCCACGCGGGTTCCATCGGCTTTCAGCAGCAGCACGCTATCTGTCGTGGCGACATATAGCAGCGGGCCGCTTGCGACCATGCCGAGCGGCGCGTGTAGCGCTGGATTCAAGACACGACCGTCGAGAACGATACTGTCGCCAACCGTGGTTAGTACATGACTGTCGGCGACGAAGCCGGTTGTCGGCACGTCCATCGTCAATCCGTACCAGCGCATCAGCCAGGGCCAGCCCACGCGTGCGGAATCAAGTCCGAGCGTGGCGGTTTCGTTCATCAAAATGCCGCTGAGCGCGAGCCAGATCAGGAACAGGCTGGCGAATAGTCCAAGGCGGCGATGCCAGCGATGCAGCAGCACACCGATGCGCATGCGGGCGGCGTGCTGGGCGCGGCGGCGGCGTTGCGCGGGACTGTTCATGGCGCCAGATAGAACGCGTGCGAGCGCACCACATCACGCAGCAGCACGGACAGCGGGCCGGCGCGTACGCTCCTCCCCGTCGGGAATTTTTCAGCGATGCCCGAAACGGGCGCGCAGGACCGCATGGCGATGTTGAAAGAGTTTGCGCAGGAACCAGCGGACTAGAGTACCAGCCCCGCGCGAGCTGAAGGCGAGACGATCGACGATCACGACCGTGCCATCGTTTTCGGATAGCTGCTCGCGAATGCTGCGTTCGTGCCGCCATAGCGTCATCAATCCCATCGGCGACTGCTCGACGAATCCGCGTAGCGGTTCGAGGTGCAGCAGCGTCAGGTCCGAGTAATCGATGGGGATGAGGCCGAACAGCAGGATGTAACTACGGAACAGGCGCTCGCCCGATCGTACCTCGACATCGGTGAGCGAGCGGATGCCCTTTGGCACGGTCATGCGCAGTAGCGGCCACAGCTCGGCGGAGATGCCGTCCACCGAGGTGATCCATCCCCATATCCGCTCGCGCGGCGCGGTGAGCACGGATTCGAACTGCAGCGTCATCGCGGTCGGCACGGCGTCAGAGATCCGGACCCAGAAGGCTGTCGAGCGTCAGCGCGGCGCGCGCCATGCGTTTCATTGCGGCGACCGACAGCGTCGCACCGGAAATGCCGTCGATACCCGGATCGAGCTCGTCGTCCTTCAGATGGGTGCCGCTAAACTGTTTGAGGAAAGACGGATAGTGAATCTCGTCGCCGCGCGACTCACGGTAGATCATGACCCGCGCCGTATCGATCTTGTGATCCTTGACGACGAAGCCGGCAGTGATCGGAAATTCCTTGCCGGTGTCCTCCAGCACCCAAGCCGTCTTGCCGACCGCACGCCAGTAGCGCAAACGCGCCTGCGGATAGGGATGGCCGAAGATGGCTTTGAGCTGCGCCTGCGCTTTGTCGTCGAGCCAAAGGAATTGTGGTTGTGGCAACGTGGTGCCAAAGGTTTCGCGCAAAAAATTATCCGGCGACAGATATACCGTATCGGCAATGACGGGCCCAGCGGCGCTGAACAGTATCAGCGCCGCCAGCCAGGCTCTCGGCTTAGAAAGCCAAGCCCAGACCGAGATCGAAGCGTGAGAGATCACTGTTGTTTTGGAACGATTGATAGTCGGCTTTCAGCACCACGTTCGGCGTGACGTAGAAATTGGCGCCATAGGTCCACACGCGATCATACGGCTGTGGCCAGGGGCCGCCGGTAGAAGTCGGTCCGGTCGGATACGGCGAAACACCCGCGGGAATACCTTCAAAGCTCTGGCCGATGTTGTAGCGTTCCCAGCGCGCGAACGGCGCCACGCGGTAGGTCTCATTTTGCCAGACTGAATAAGCGGCCTGGGCATAGTAGCCGGAAAAAGACGCGGGCATCGGATTCGACTGACCGACACTCAGTGCGTTGTAAGCGCCCGTGCCGCCGATGGTGCCGCGCGCGTAAAGTGCTGACAGATCAGCGCGGCCCGGCGTCCAGCGCACATGTCCTTCCCAAAGCGAGACGCGCTGGCTGGTCGGGCCATCCGGCACCGTCGGCGACGTTGAAGTACCCGTGGAGCCGAACGCGCCGATTTCGAGTCCCGGCACGCCGCGATAGACCAGCGACAGGTACTGCGACAGATGCTGCGCGTCGGCGAGCGCGAGTTCCTGATGCGTGCCTGCCATCGGTCCGGCTCCCTCATTGATGAGTTCGAGCGCGGTGCTGTAGATCGGATCTTCCGGGTTGCCTTCCCAATGCGACAGGTTGACGCTGGTGGTCAGGCCCACATTCCAGTCGAGCCCGAAATCGGTATTGCCATGGAAGGCGAAGCCGCCTTCGCGCCAGGTACTCGGAATGATCAGCGTCTCGACGAAATTGCGCTGTACGCCATAGAAGGCGGTCGGCTCGTGGTGTTCGTTGATCAGGCCCACCGGAATCAGGAACAGTCCGCCTTCCACAGCGGCCCATCGATTGAACTGATGATCCACATAGAGTTGCTCGACTTCGAACTCGCCGGGATCGTTTGCCGAGGTTACCCCGTGTTCGACCTCGTACTCGGAATTGAAGCGCGTCTTGTCATCGAAGCGATAGCCGATGCCGAACACCGCGCGCGCAAGATCGGCCACGGTCTTTTCGGTCTCGTGGATCGGGCGCGTGTAGTACACCTCGCCGTAACCCCAGAGGCTCAGGTTGTCGAATGGCGATGCATGCGGCTGCGCCGCTTGCGCGGTCTGCTGTTCCTGTCGCTCCTGCGCCGTGGCGAGCGCGTCGTTCTGCGACTTGAGCTGTTGCAGCTGCGCTTTCAGCGTATCGAGCTGCTGCGACAGGCTATCGATTTTCTGCTCCAACGGTTGCGTGGCAGCGGCGTTCGGATCAGCCGCCGAGGCGGCGCCCGCAAGGCTCATTGCGGCGGCAGCGATCAGTAATTTTTTTGGGAAGAGGTTCGGGGTCATGGTTGGTCCGGAAATCGTCTAATCGTTAGGGTCAAGGAGAGGTCGCCGCACACTGCGCTGGCAAGGTGTAATTCTCGGGATGTTGCGGGTCATAGCCGTCGGTCAGCGTGCACAGAAACGCGATGACGTCATCGATGTCAGCCGGTGACAAGGACGCCGTCTGACCGAACTTGCGGTTGTACGGAATCTCGACGGTGTTGACGTTGCCGACATAGTTGGCGTCGCTGCCGAGCACGTTGATGTTCATGACGAACTCCCCGCCGTAAACGGCTTCGAGATCGTCGAACTTGGTGACATTGCCGGCGCCATCGGTCGGGTACCAGCGCGATGGATCGGTATCGCGCGTGACGTAGAAGCTGAGCGCTTCCTGCAGCGTGGGAAATTCGCCGTTGTGGAAATAGGGCGCCGTCAGCGCGATATCGCGCAGCGTCGGCACCTTGAAAGCGCCACACAGCGAAGCGTTGGCGCCTTGTGCGCCGAGGTCACTGCGCAGGGGTCCGCACAGGCCCATGTCGTAATACTTATGCGCGCCATCGGCGCTGTTGTAGGGCACATAGGCCAATGTTTGCGCATCGTCGTTGGCGGGGATGTTCGGGTTGCGCGGAACGCCGAGATTGTCGTACGTGAAATCGGTGAACAGCGGTGGCGTCAGGCCGCCGTCGGCCGAAGTGCTCGGATGGCAGGCTGCGCAGTTGCCGCGGGTCGGATCGTTGTACAGGCGCAGGCCATTCAACTCCTGCTGCGTCAGCGTCGCCCGCCCTGCTTGCCAGAAGTCGTACTTGCTCGTGAACGGATGGAACGATTCATCTTCCGTCTGGAACGCGGCCAGCGCTTCGGCGAGATGGCCCACCGCAACCTCCGGGTTGTTCAGCGAATCAGCGCCATAGAGGTCGATGAACTGCTGCAGGTAAGGCCGCGTCCGCAGCCGCTGGACGACCTCGTCCGGGCTGGCGTTCGCCATTTTGAAGGACGTCGTGAAGGGACGTTGCGCCTGATCGGCGAGCGTCGCCGCGCGACCATCACGGAAAAAGCCGCCAGTCGGTGTGCCGTCCGTATCGAAAAAGAAATCGGGCGAGTACGACGCATACATCAGCGTCGGAGTGTTGCGGAGGCCGGCATCACCGGTGGCCGGCGGAACGAAGTGGAGGCCGCCGAACGGCACCACCTGCCCGTCGGTGAAAGCTTTCGATGCGATGTGGCAGCTCGCGCAGGACTGGGTTCCGGAAGCCGATAACGCGACATCGGAAAATGCCTGCCGCCCCAGATCCGCGGCGGGAGAAAGCCCGGTAGCGGCCGCCACTTTGCCGTTGCTGTTGCCACCACAGCCAGCGGCGAGCAAAACCGCCGTGAGCGCGGCACATAGGCCCGCCCGAGATGCGCCATTCAAGTTCATCGTTGCCAGTGAACACCCTTCCCCATTTCAGTGCGGATGTTAGTGATAACGATTCGTATTTGCAATAGAGAGTGAGAATCAGTCATTTGCTGCGGCTCGGCGAGGAATCCGTTTTGGATCGAAATCGCGCGCTGCGAAGTCGTGCACCGCATACGGTGCGGCTTAGTTCGTCTTCCGCACCTGAAATGGAAAGGAGTGTGTTCGTGTCCGAGTTGCACGAGGCCTTTATCTCGCCATGCGATGCACTGCCCTGTTAACCTTCCGCGATGGAACTGCGCTTTACGAAAATGCAGGGGCTCGGCAATGACTTCGTCGTTATCGACGCTACTCGCCAGTCGTTTTCGCCGTCGCCCGAACTGCTGACCCGCCTCACGGATCGCCGTTTTGGCGTTGGCTGCGACCAGATTCTGATTATCGAACCGCCGCCGGCGGCCGATGTTGATTTCGGCTATCGCATCTTCAACGCCGATGGTTCGGAAGTTGGTCAGTGCGGCAACGGTTCACGCTGTCTCGCGCGCTTCGTCCGTGATCACGGTCTCAGCAAAAAATCGCAGCTGCGCGTGCGCACCTCCACCAGTACGCTGGAATTGAACTTGCGTGACGATGGCCTCGTCACCGTCAACATGGGTGTGCCGCGCTTCGAGCCACGCGATATTCCGCTGACGCAGCCGGCGCGCGCACTGCGCTATCGGCTGGATGTCGATGGCGCGTCTATCGAATTCGGTGCAGTATCAATGGGCAATCCGCACGCCGTGATCGCGGTCACCGATGTCGATACGGCGCGGGTGGCGACGCTCGGTCCCGCCATGCAGGCGCAGCCAGCGTTTCCGCAGAGCGTCAATGTCGGCTTCCTGCAAGTGATCGACCAAGCGCGCGCGCGGCTGCGCGTGTACGAGCGCGGCAGCGGCGAAACGCTGGCCTGCGGCAGCGGCGCCTGCGCAGCGATGGCGATGGGAAGAATTTGGGGCAGACTGGGTACGCGCGTGGCGATGGAGCTACGCGGGGGTATCCTGCATCTGGAATGGGCCGGCGACGACCAGCCGCTATGGATGACCGGCCCGGCGGAAACCGTGTTTGAAGGGAGCCTGGAGTGGGCGGACTAAGCGAAGAATTG